>Ga0209061_1000364_pt1 | contig 126341 bp, 105 predicted proteins | sample Coa_R1_10_FD_187157 | JGI IMG/M metagenome (GOLD analysis project Ga0209061, IMG submission 187157) | Surface soil microbial communities from Centralia Pennsylvania, which are recovering from an underground coalmine fire - Coalmine... | ecosystem: Environmental > Terrestrial > Soil >... | reverse complement strand
GCCTTCTGCCGCATCCGCGGCTATCTCTCGACCTTGCGCAAACAAGGGCTGGCGCTGTTGACGGCTTTGGAACAGGTCTTGCTGGGTCATCCCGTTCTTCCTGACTTTACCCTATCTGAATAGTTACAATGAAATTCAATCCGGTTTGCTTGACAGGTCAGCTACAGGACAGGTATAGTGTTGACGTGCATTCTTTATCGTAGCAGAAAGGCCGCCCTGGAAGAGTTCCAGGAGTAAGGAAGGGCTTCCCATGTCCACCGAAGACAACAAAGCGCTTGTACTTAGCCTCTATAACGCGAGACAGCAGGGAAATCTCGCCCTATTGGACCAGATCATCTCGCCGGACTTTATCACCGCCTTTCCCGGCAATCCACAACCTCTACGCGGTTCAGAGGGAATCAAACAGATGATCATCCATTTCAACAATACTTTTCATGGCGTCAATATGGCCATTAACGATCAGATTGCCGAGGGAGACAAAGTGGTAGTTATTTACACCACCAGCGCGACAACCTCGGTACCCATGATGGGTATGCCTCCTGGCCAGCAGCTAACGGTTGTGGGTATTGACGTCTGGCAGGTCATGAATGGCAAAATCGTCAATTTTTTCGGTCTCTCGCAACCCGTTCCCAATGCCTAGGCTACTTTTCTTAGAGGCAATCGTAATAAGCAACGCTGCTCAGCCGCAAGAAACGTGAGGAATAGCATGAAACGCCTGAAACTGCTCTTGCTTCCACCACTCATCGTCTCCTTTCTGATCGTCCTGCTGGCCAGCTCTGGAGCAGTAGAGGCTGCCCTGGCGGGCTGGAAGATCGTGCCTAGTTCCTCTCCAGGCAGCCTGGGAACGCTCAACGGTGTCTCGCTTCTCTCGACAAGCGATGGCTGGGCTGTAGGAAATTATCTTGGTAAGAGCGGACAGGGGAAAACCCTGACAGAACATTGGGATGGCACACGTTTCAAGGCGGTATCCAGTCCCAGCGTATCCCAAACGCCAAATAATCTTTTCAGCGTAACAACGGTCTCGTCCGGTGACGTATGGGCTGTCGGGAACACAGGCTCGATCAGCGGTACCCAGACGCTTGCTGAGCACTGGAACGGAAGCAACTGGCAAATCGTGTCCACGGTCAATCTCGGACTCTATAACTATCTTTTTAGTGTAGCCGCCATCTCCTCCAATGACGTATGGGCAGTCGGACGTTGGGATACTACGAATGAGGTAGTAAGTACTCTCATCGAACATTGGAATGGTAGTGGCTGGCAGGTGGTGACGAGCCCCAATGTAACCGGCTACAACTATCTCAATGCTGTGGCAGTAGTCTCGGCCAGTGATATCTGGGCGGCTGGCATTTACAATACCAACCGCAAGGATGGCACATCCATAGCTCAAACACTGATCGAGCATTGGGATGGTTCAAGCTGGCAAATTGTACCGAGTCCCAATGCCAAGAACATCTCAAATACCCTATCCAGCCTGGCCGTGGTCTCGGCCAGCGATATCTGGGCCGTTGGGAACCTCTATAATCCTAGCAAAGGCAAAGGGCATCCATTGTCCCTGCACTGGAATGGTACGCAGTGGCAAATGGTCAAAACGCCCAATCCCTCGGCTGGCGGCAGTTTCTACGGAGTAGCGGCCGTTTCGACCAACAATGTCTGGGCGGTGGGCACCGACCCCGTTACCAAAACGCTGATCGAAAACTGGAATGGTACGCGCTGGAAGGTTGTATCCAGTCCCAATGCCGGGGATTACAATATTCTGAATGCTGTGGCAACGCTCGCGCCAGGTTTTGCGCTTGCAGTAGGCGACGACGGCACGATCTCCGGCTCTGGCCATACGCTGGCCGAGGTCAATCAGTAACCTCTTCATACAGGTTATGCAGAACATATGAAATGGCTTGCTCTGCTTTACCGCTTCCAATTCATGCGAAAAGAATAGACCTGCAAAGAGTCCAGTGTCGCAAAACAAAGGAACCTCGTACGAAAAGTCAGTGTTCTCAACTATTTCGGGAGGAGTATAGTATGACCACTGTTACCGATGAATTCATGCGCGAGAGGCTGACGAAAACCAGGCAATATTGCTTCGTTCTATTGAAGGCCGGCCCAAACAAAAAGCAGGATGGGGTCGAAAAAATTATCTGGGAGCATGGGCGCAGAAATTTTCAACTGCGCGAAGATGGCCTGTTGCCGATTGTTTGCCCGGTCAATGATGGCAGCGATGTATCAGGCATTGGAATTTTCAATGCCTCTATCGAAGAGGTCAGGAAGATCATGGACGATGACCCCGGTGTGAAAGCCGGAGTTTTTGTCTATGAGGTTCATCCCTGCCGCGGTTTTCCTGGCTCCTGTTTGCCATAAGACCTCTGCTATAAGGAGATCAACTATTGCCCCGAAGGCCACCCAGGATGGCGTCAAGGCAGCCATCGGCCAGTGCTTTGCGCCCGCGCCTGGTGGCAAGCATTGCAATTAGAACCACCAGGAGGAAGAGGATAACTAGTCCTCATACTCTCAAAAATAGTTCCGATCTGCAAGAACCTGGAGGAGGACTATAATGGGCAAAAGAGCGTTGGCGGTCGTCTTTGATCAGCTTGAAAAAGAACAGCGCCTTAATGGAGTCATTCTAATTTCACAGAATAGGGAAGTGCTATTTGAGAAAGCATACGGGTTCGCGAGCTGGCAGTTAAGCGTTCCAAACACGCTCGAAACAAAGTTTCATATCGCTTCTGTGACAAAAATGTTTATCGCAATGGCTGCGCTGAAGCTCTACGAGCAAGGGCTGATAAAGCTAGAAGCAAGACCGGCAGATTATTTGCCTGAGCTGGCCCCGCTTGATAAGGATATTACACTCCATCACCTCCTATCCCATACGTCCGGGTTGCAAGACATTTACGATGTTCCGCATCTCAGATTTGAAATGTACAGGCTCAAAAACGAGCATGGAAGTCTTCTCTCATATCTTGTGAGATTGCCGCAGTTATTTCCTGTGGGAGAACGATGGAGTTATAGCAGTACTGGCTACATTTTAATGGGATATATCATGGAGAAAGTGACAGGACTATCATTCGCCGCGTTGATGCAAGACTTCATTCTCACGCCCCTGTCCATGACCAATACCGGCCACGATTCTCCGCGCCGGATTAATCCTGGTCGCGCATACGGTCATACCATATGGAATGGGGAACTGAGCAATGCGAGCAATGACAGATTGAGCATGTTTGAGAACGCCCCTGGCGAGCTTTACTCTACGGTGCTGGATTTAAAGAAATGGTGCGATGCATTGTTCGATTGCCCGCTTGTTTCTCCCCCAACCTTGCAACTGATGTTTACTGCGTATGGCCAGGTAGATCAATCGCTGCATTACGGCTATGGGTGCTTTCTTGCTCCGCGCTTTCGCATGCATGGCGGCTCAACGCCCGGTTTTCTCGCGCGTATCAGGCAATATCCAGAACAGAAAGTCAGTGTTATTCTGCTCTTCAACTCCGATGATGTGAAGGTAGAAAAAATAATTATGGCTATTGAGCCTCTTATCCTCGAATGAGGGTGTCTTTTTGCTTCACAATTTCAGACCTTCTCCGACCGATGATTACCTGTAAGTGGCGGTTGTTTCGCACCAGCATCCTCGACTTATCTAATTATGGGTAATCGCCATCTCTGTACTCTTGTATACATTCTTTTGATCGGATATACTTAGCACGGGGTTTATTGATCACGTATATTTAGACCACGATACCTGGCAACTCGTTCCAACATCGCTTCCTATCTTATTGTTCAGACTCGTCCATCATACTGATGGGAGGTGACATGACCAGAACAAGCATTTCGCTTCACAAACTTCTCCTGGTGGCCTTTTTGATAGTGATACTGACCCTTGTGTATTTGCCAGCGGCAGGTGCTGATGCTCTGGCGCTCGCGCAATCTTGTGGCCAATGGAGCATTACCCGCAGCTCCGATCCGAGTACTATGCTCAGCCTGGACGGTATTGCCGCCATCTCTCCCCAGGATGTCTGGACGGTCGGTTATTTCATCAATTTGCAGGGAACGAATCAGGCGCTTACCGAACGTTGGAACGGAAACCGCTGGATCAATGTTCCCAATCCCGATCCCGGTACTCCCAGGAGCTTTCTGGATGGGGTAGCAGGCGATTCGCCCACCGATGTCTGGGCCGTCGGAGGCACCGCGGCAGGCAATTGGGAAAATCAGCATACCTTAATTGAACACTGGAATGGCACAGATTGGAGTCTCTTTCCGAGCATGCCTGGCGTACTGGATGGAGTGGCTATCCTCTCTGCCAACAATGTCTGGGCGGTCGGCGGCAACGCCGGTAAAACGTTGGTCGAGCAGTGGAATGGCTCGCAGTGGAATGTGATTCCCAGTCCCAGTCCGGGCAAATACGGCAATAGTCTAAACTCGGTAACAGCTCTCACTCCCTCCGATGTCTGGGCGGTCGGAAGTTATTCCGCGACACAATTCGGCTATCGGAGTCTGATTGAGCATTGGAATGGCAGTCGGTGGAGTGTCGTTAAAAGCCCTGTTCTTGGCACGTATCCCTACGACCTGCGTGCCGTGTCAGGCATCGCTGCCAACGACATCTGGGCCGTAGGTGATTACACGACTCCTCCCGGAGATATCACGCTGACGCTGGCCGAACACTGGAACGGAAAACAGTGGAGTGTTGTCCCCACCCCCAGTCCGACGGGCGATGACATTCTGCTAGGAGTTGCAGCGATAGCGACCAACGATGTGTGGGCCGTCGGTGATTATTCCCCCGGTGGCCAGAATCTCATTGAGCAATGGAATGGGACAGGTTGGAACGTTGTTAGCAGCCCGTTCCGGCGCAGTGGGGTCAGTGGCCTGAGCGCGGTATCCGCCGACTCCGCTACCGATATCTGGGCGGCAGGGATCGATATCAACAAGCACAACTTCACCTATCACACGTTGATCGAACACTATTGTTAGCAGGGTAGTGACCAGGAGTGGACCCAAGGAGGGCGTACCCTGGTGGTCGCCCTCGAAAGGCCTGCTCGTCAAAATTCAGGTTATACTATCCTTGTTGCTGGTATCCCATCTCATAGCCGGCCTGGGCCTGTTCTCCCCACCGCGAATCTTTCGGTGAGGAAAAATCTGCTGCCGGAAAATCAGAGCGCCTGTCTTTTTTCTGCTCTTGCAGCTTCAATTGCAGGCGCAATTCCTCGTTGCGCAGCTCCTGATGTTTCTGGCTCGCCCGGATGCGAACTTTGTAAAATTCCAGCGCAATGCCGAGGACGATGCTGACAATGCTGATAATGAAAAGCGCCAGGACGACCGTCGCCCAGAAGTTATCCGTGAGTATTTTCAAGAAGTCCATAATCCCTCGCAGACATGAAATGGATGTTTCACCAGGTTCGACTTATCTCTAATACGAGACAACGCTTATAAAGTTGCGCTTTTCTCCGGCAGCCGGTTTTCACACTATTCTCTTACACTTAATTTACATTTTCATGCGCTTTTTTTGATTATCCTGGGGTATCTTATGAATACACAAAGATCACGGAAACGTGTATGGTAATAAATCGTGTGCTTGAGCAGAAAGCAGGGATAACGAAAATGGTTGAACAAGAAAATGAATTTTATGTGCCTTATGGATATCGCGTACCAACGCAGCCTTTAACTCCTGCGCCAGCAGAGATCATAGATAGCAATCCACCAGCGACAGGCTGGCCGGTGCAACAATCATACTCGCCACCCAGGGATCCGTGGGGTCAGATGCAGACTCCCCCGCCGGCGCCGCCGCAGAAACCTCCCAGGCGAACTGGCCGGACGACAGCCATCGTACTGCTGGCGCTTGTACTCGCTGCCATCTTCGGCGTAGGCCTGTTTGCCGGCTGGCAGTTCTCTAACTACCACAATAATACAGGCACAACATCGCCGGGGGTCACATCATCATCAACCACGCCGGCGCAATCCAATGGTTCGTCATCCAGCGCGAATTCAATTCAGGCCCAGCAAGAGGCGGCTATTGCGAAGATAGAACCGTCCGTCGTTGAGCTCGAGGTGACGACTTTCCAGGGGCAAGCCATCGGTTCCGGCGTTATTATCGATTCAAATGGCGATATCGTGACGAACAACCACGTCGTCAGTGGCGAACAGAGCATTCAGGTCGTGCTTAGTAACGGCCAGACCGAACAGGGTCAACTTGTAGGAACGGATGCGGCAGATGACCTCGCTGTCGTGCGCATCACACCATTCGCCCATATGGTGGTGGCGCAGATCGGCGATTCGTCACAACTTGCGGTTGGTCAAGAGGTGCTGGCTGTCGGCAACCCGCTTGGTATCACCGAAACTGCCACCCAGGGCATCGTAAGCGCCCTGAACCGCAGCGTAACGGAGTCGAATGGGGTGACCATCCCGAATGCCATCCAGACCGATGCGCCCATCAACCCTGGCAATAGCGGCGGCGCTCTGATCAACTTGCAGGGCCAACTCGTAGGTATCCCAACGCTGGGAGCGGTGAACACCGAATCCAATACACCTGCTAACGGACTGGGTTTCGCGATCCCGTCCAATACCGTAAAAACAGCTGTACAGCAGATTCTCCAGAGCGGCAGGTAAATAGATCTGATCGTCCTGGCGCCGCCGGGGTGCTCCTTTCGCTCCGCGGTGTACAGCACAAAGAGGTGCTGTAGGGACAGTGGCTGGTCCTTTCCTATCCTCCCCAACGAGGACAGGGACCAGCCACTGTCCCTACAGGACATTTCAATCGCCCTGAAAAAGTTCGTTTTGCTATTGCTTTTTGGGCCAAAATATGTTATAATTGCTATGTTACTTCAAAAAGACCTCGCGCATCTAAAACGCGAGGTCTTCTTTTACTTCGCTAACCCATTCATCGCACCTTCTAGATGTACCAACGTATGGCTACCGGTCTCAGTATATAGGAATAGAACAATCTGTGCCGGAAACAGCCATGCTATTGACAAAGGTGTCTGCGCCGGAAACGCTATCTGGCAGTGGCAAAAGTATCTGCTGCCAGGATTTTCCGTCCCAATGCGCCACTTCTGCCTGATTGCCCGGCCCGCTTCGTAATCCATTCGTATGCGAAATAGCTCTCCCTCCATTCTTCCTCACTCGTTAAAACTCTGTAACGCCACGGTATATTCATTTCTGCGATGAATTTGTTACACGGCAGAGCGCAATAGCACCATGAAAAAGAAGGCTGCACTTTCACCGCGATGGAAAGCTGTGATGAACTTTGACAACCGGATGGATTCCCCGCTTCGGTTGGAAAATTCTTTAGGGACAAGCCGCTGTCCCTACATTTGGACGTGGCCGATAGTACATGCTATCATTAAGGCTGCTAGCAGTTTTGTAGCAAGCGATACCGTTATGGATAAGGAGATTAGGCATGTATCCAGGTGTTGTGTTTCCGCAGAATGAGATCGGCGCGGACCCGGCAGCTATTCGCGAGTATGCGCAGACTGTCGAGGAGTTGGGTTACGACCACCTCATGGCTTATGATCATGTGCTGGGAGCCGATCCCACACATCGACCAGGCTGGCGGGGATATACCGCCAAAGATTTATTTCACGAGCCGTTTGTGCTTTTTGGATACCTGGCTGCGCTGACACATCTGGAACTGGTTACCGGCGTGATTATCCTGCCCCAGCGGCAAACGGCGCTTGTTGCCAAGCAGGCGGCAGAGGTGGATGTGTTGAGTGGCGGGAAGATGAGACTCGGTATCGGCGTTGGCTGGAACCCGGTGGAGTATGAAGCGCTGGGCATGGATTTCCACAAACGCGGGCGCGTGATAGAGGAGCAAGTCGAGGCGCTGCGCCTGCTCTGGAGCCGGGAGATCGTGACCTACAAGGGCCGGTTCCATACGATCACCGAAGCAGGACTTAATCCGCTGCCTGTACGCCGTTCGATTCCAATCTGGATGGGTGGAACTGCGGATGTGCTGCTGCGGCGGAGCGCCCGGCTTGCCGACGGCTGGTTTCCACAGGGGCCGCCGGATGCGCAAATGCAAGCGGCCATTGGACGCCTGCGTGGCTACCTGCGCGAGGCCGGACGCGATCCCGCCACATTTGGCATTGAGCCGCGAATAAATGCCGGGGATGGAGATGTCCACCGCTGGCAGGACGAGACGAAGCGCTGGCAGGAACTGGGCGCAACGCATATTTGTATCAATACGATGGGCGCCGGCTACAACTCGCTCCGGCAGCATCTCGAGGCCATCCGCCGGTATAGAGAGATGCTACCATGAGCGGTGCATTCGCAACCATCGTTTTTGGTCTTGTCGCTTCCCTCTGCTGGGGAAGCGGCGATTTTAACGGTGGACTGGCCTCGCGACGTACCTCTGCCTCAAGTGTCGTCATCGCCGCTTACGCGGTTGGATTTGTCTTGCTGGCAGCGCTGGCGCTGCTATGGAGAGAACCGTTTCCCACGCCGCTCGATATTGCCTGGGGAGGGCTGGCCGGATTAGCAGGGGCTATCGGACTGATTTCTTTCTATTCAGCGCTCTCTATCGGACGCATGGGTATTGCCGCGCCCATTTCCGCCGTGCTGACCGCCGGTCTACCCGTTATCTTCAGCGCTTTCACGGAAGGGCTGCCCAATCTCCTCCAACTGGGTGGCTTCGTCGTGGCCCTGTTAGCAATAACCCTGATCTCGCGTCCGGAGCCTGCAAAAGGGCGACCGGAGGGTATCGGGCTGGCATTGCTGGCGGGAATAGGCTTTGGCTGCTTCTTTATCCTCATCAGCCGGGTCAGTCATGGAGAGACCTTCTGGCCGCTTGCCGTGGCGCGTTTCACATCCGTCCTCTTCTTGTTGATCGTGGCATCTATTCGCCGGCTGCCCATGTGGCCCCAGCGCGCGGTTGCTCCTCTCATCTTGCTGGCGGGGGTGCTGGATGCTTTCGGCAATGTATTTTTCGTCCTTGCCTCCCATAGCGGCCGGCTCGATGTCGCAGCCGTTCTCTCTTCCCTCTATCCCGCGGCGACGGTTATCCTGGCGGCGCTCCTGCTGCGCGAGCGGGTGACGCGCATACAGGCAATGGGAATTGTATTGGCGTTGATAGCAGTACCCATGATCTCGGGGTAGTTAATGGATTTTACCTGACTGCAATCGGTCGCACTGGCGAACCCGTCGCCCCGCGCAGCTTAAGGGGCAGGCAGATGAAAGTAAATGCGTAGCATCGCTCGCGCGCCAGTTCCTCCAGGAAGAGGTTTTCTAAAATGTAGATGCCATGGCGCACGAGCAGGATCAGGTGCCCCGGCAGCGTGACCTGAAGTTCAGGGTCGACAACACCAAGCTCATCCCAGGCAACATTGTCGGCTCCGACTGCCCGCACTCCGCGACCGGCAAGCCAGGATGACGCATCTGCGCTGACGCCTCCCGCCTGCAGGTAGGTGGTCGGGTCCTGCCAGGTTGCTCCATTGCCGGTTCGCACCAGCACCACATCTCCCTCGCCTATAGCGGTTCCCTGGTTGTTGGCGATTGCTTCCAATTCTTGCTGGCGAATCTGGTCACCGCCTCCGATACGATCTACACCCCGGTGACGCGCGACATCCAGCAAGACCCCGCGCGCAATGATGGGAGCGATGGTTTCCGCGCCCAGTTCTGTGAAACCTTGAGAGGTTTGCATACTGGGATTGATCGCGCGCCCGCCGTACAGGTGTGCGTCCTCGGCCTGGTGACACAACGCATCGATGTGCGTGCCCGAATGCTCTGTGGTGTACATAAAGCCGGAGGCGCTCGTGCGCCTCTCTGCGGCGCCCGGCTCGTGGTGGCGGTGAAGCGTGTAGACGTAGCCGGGCGCGTGGCTCGCCAGAACGGGAGCGCCAAAGTAGCGCGGCTGCTCAAGATCATACACACGTGCATTGGACGGTATATTCATGTTTATACGTCCTCCGAAAGTTTTGGCAGGCAAGGCAGAGCGGTCATGGAGCCAGGCCCAGGCTCAATTTCAATGCCGTATCAACGCGCGTCATATCTTCACTTGTAACCGAACCACGGCGGCGCATGAGGCGCGATTTTTCGATGGTCATGAGCTGCTCGCACTTCACGTCAGTATAGTCGGTAAGCCCGTTTTCTGAAGTGGGCGCAATACGTACATGCAGTGGCAGCTCCCGTTCGGTGCGGCTCATTGAGGCGACAATCGTCAGTGGATAGGTAAGGGATGTATTACCGCGGTCATTCTGGATGATAAGGGCGGGACGTGTGCCCTGTTGTTCGGCACCACGTCCTGGGGACCAGTTGACATCCCAAATCTCACCACGCCTCGGGCTGGGAGGCGTATGTGGTGGAGGTGAAGATTGACTTATTTCTTGTTGTGGAAGGCCGGGCGGTGTCGATGCCCTTGCCTCACTACTCATGCAACTACCTTCTCCTATCATCTTGCCTGAGTGCGCAGCACTAGCCGCGAACGAGCGGCGTTGGCAAGATGGATAGGGACCTATACTTTACATAACACTACGCAACGGTGAAGATACCTTCCTGACTGGCATGAAAAAAGAACTGGGCATCTTTGAGAGTTTCTGGGAGGGAACCGAGGTAGGCGTAGGCTTCATCGAGTAAGTGACTGGAGGAGGAAAGGTGCTGTTCGCGTTTCGAGATGATTGCTGCTTTCAACTGTTCGTAATTATCCTGGCGCATTAACTCCATAATGGTCTCCACTACATCTCCGAGAGAGGCTTCAAGCTCAACAGCGAGAGCCTTTAGCTCCTTGTGTTGCGTTGAGGGGATCTGTATCGATTTGCGGACGAGGTTCTCATGACGATAATAGTCGGGTTGAACAACAGCCATGAAACTGCCTCCTGCTAGTGTAACTAACACACGGCACCTATCCGACTTGCCAGGGCTTGCTAGCGCAGCCGTTGTTTTGTGCAAGACGGTAGGAGAAACAAGCCTTTCACACTGTTCTAATTGTAAACGGAGACTTCCGAAAAGTCAATAATTGGATTTTTCCAAAAAGCTAAAAGTGCAAAGCGCTTGTTTTGAAATGCTATGTCACCTGCCATACCTGTACCGTCTGATCGTCGCTGGTGGAGTGTCCCGTTGGGCGCATACTCCATCACGAGAAAGGGTGTGCTGCTATCTACGCCAAAGTCCAATACGCGCACGATATGTGGGTGCATCAGGCGAGCAATGGTGCGGGTATTCCCAAACAGAAGCAAAAAACTGTTCGACCGGCACTGCTAATCCTGGCACAATTTGCGAGGGAAGTAGCGCTTTCCCGCGATAAACGCCTTGTGAAGTGTACTCTCCACCCTCACACATTAAAACTTCGACCGTGCGTGAATCAGGATCAACAATCCAGTATTCGGGTATTCTGGCACGTGCATAAGCAGTTAACTTCCTATATCGATCATGAGTTTCGCTGCCAGGTGAAACGACCTCAACTACCAGATCCGGTGCGCCCACTATATGACCATTGCGGAGCATGCATAAAGTAGACTATCCCAGGGAGTGAGACTCTTATGGCGAAAGGGGAGCGGCCTGCCCCGGTGATGGCCTATGATCAGGCGTTCAAAACGACCTCGGCCCCCGCGGCAGGCGAAAACACGTAGAACAGCGGCAATGTAAACCCTCGCTGCTCGAAATGGCGCAGCGTCGTTGATTTCAGCCTCTCCACGCCAGTCTGCTTCATCAAGGCAATTGCGCAGCCGCCGAAGCCCGCACCAGTTAGTCTCGCTCCCAGCGCGCCGGCCCGCGCTGCCAGTTCCACGAACGTATCCAGTTCCGGCGTCGAAATTTCATAATCATCGCGCATAGAACGATGTGATTCGTACATCAATTCACCGAAGCGCGTAAAATCTTGTCGCCACAAAGCCTCAACAGCCTGCAACACGCGCTCGTTTTCGGTAACCACGTGCCGCGCGCGCCGCAACTCCTCGCCCGCGATCCTATCCAGGTCTGATATCTTCGCGTCTCGCAACGATTTCACCTTTAGTGCTGAGGCCGCCTGTTCAGCTACCTTGCGCCTGGCATTATATCCTGTGTCGCCCAGCTTGCGTGAAACTTGCGTATCACAGACGAGGAGCGTCAAACCGGCGCTCGCCAGGTCCAGAGGAATCTGCTGCGCCTCGAGCGAGCGGCAATCTATCAGCAGCGCCATCCTCTCCTTACACAGCAGCGAGGCATATTGATCCATGATGCCACTATTGACACCCACAAAAGCATTTTCGGCTCGCTGGCACAGTAGCGCCAGGTCTTTTCTTGAAATATCGAGATGGAAGTACGCGGCGAGCGCCAGCGCGGTTGCGGCCTCTATCGCGGCAGAGGAAGAAAGCCCACTTCCCAGTGGCACATCGCCGGCGAATGCGCCCTGAAATGCCGGGATAGCATGGCCTTGCTCCTTCAATGCCCACACCACGCCACCCGGGTAGTCGGCCCAGGTTCCGACCTTTTGTTCCGTAAGCAGGCGCCGCTCCTCGAAATCCGCCGAATAGAGGCATGTCTCACCGGGCCGATGAAGCGGCGCTGGGCGCGATAAATCAGTCTCTACCCGTAGGGGTCCAATGGCCATGGCCACGCGCCGGCTCACCGCGCAGGGCAGCACAAACCCTTCATTATAATCGGTATGCTCTCCGATCAGGTTGATCCGCCCCGGCGCGCTCGCAATCAACGCCGGCCCTTCGCCAAACTGCTCGCGATATGCCTCTGTCGCTCGCTGCTCAACCTGGCGCACCGGTGTTCTCCTTAAAAGCTTGCTTCCTGCTTCTTAGCGCGGGAAATCGGGGGAAACCTCTGCATCGAACAAACTCTTCCCCCAGGCAGTCAGCAAACCCATCGTCGCCACAAAGTCCGGTTGCTGCATGTCGCTAAGCATCTGTTGATAGAGGTCCTCATAGTCATCCGGCACGCGCATCCACTTGCGCAAAAATGGCACAATCGTGCGGTACCCCAGTTTGAGATCCTCAGCAAAAGCCTGTCCTTCTGGCGTGGTGATAGGATAGTCCAGAGTGTAGCTCCTCGTCTGCACCTCGCGCAAACCGTACTTGTGCAATAGGGAGGCAAGTTGACTCATGAGGCCATCACTGGTTGGGGTAAAGATATGTCCGGCCTGGTAGAGGGCCTGAAGAACGAGTTCATTGATCCGCTGTACTGCTGAGCTACTGCACCCCTGAAGCGATCCTTCCGTTACACGCACCACCCCCCAGGGTTTGGTGACGCGCTGGTACTCTTGAAGCAGCTTGGGCCAGTCCCAGGTGCGCAGCCAACTGATACCCAGGCGGTGATTAACCAGATCAAAATAAGCGGTGGGAAATTCGAGCATGCGTAGGCCATCCATCGTGTGAAACTCCACGCGGTCGCTGACGTGCGCGGCAGCTGCCTGCTCTCGTGCATACAGCACAAATACGCGACTGACATCCACCCCAATCAATGTTTGTATGGTTGGAAAGCTTTTTGCCAGTTCGATCAGCCAGTTGCCAGTTCCGCACCCCACATCCAACACGCGCTGAATGGCGGCCGGGTTTGATTGTTCCGGGAGAACGCCCCCCATGCTGCGCGTAAGCACTTGATCTTGAAGGTGAACTCGCTGCAGTTCTTCTCGATTCGAACGATCCTGAACAAAGTAGGTGCTGGAGCGCTCTGGCTTCTGGTTTGAGGGGGTTGACATAACCATACCTTCCCTTTCTTGGCGGGAAAAGAAAATGCTTTTTGCCTTTTTCGCTTTCCTGGCTTCCACGCATGAGAAAATAAATAAGATGGCTATAGTATACTCCAGCTCTATCAGTTTGGCAACTGGCCCGGGCAGGGAGACGGGGAGGACGGCCTGGCTGCTAAACTGGTAAATCCCTCTGAACTCCAGAAGCCGCCTCCGCGAGAGAAATCAAAAAAGGGCGACCCGTGTCGAATCAATCCGCACTTTACCGGTCGCCCTGATTGTTTTACGCTATGCCTGTCACGCCATGCGTTTCGTCAGCGTTGAGAGGAACTCGGCATTGTTCCTGGTTTTGGACATCTGTTGCAGGAAAGCCTCCATCGCCTCCAGCCCGCGTTGCTCGCTGAGCGTCGAGAACATCCGGCGCATGGTAATGACGGCCCGGTATGTCTGCTCGTCGTAGAGTAACTCCTCGCGCCGCGTTCCGGAAAGGGCGATGTCGATAGCGGGGAAGATGCGGCGCTCGGCCAGTTTGCGGTTAAGCACCAGTTCCATGTTGCCGGTGCCCTTAAACTCCTCGTAGATCACATCGTCCATGCGGCTGCCCGTATCGACCAGTGCGGTCGCGATAATCGTCAGGCTGCCGCCTTCCTCGATCTTGCGCGCAGCGCCGAAGAAGTGTTTGGGCAAAACCAGCGCGGCCGGATCAAGTCCGCCTGACAAACTGCGCCCGCTCGGTTCCACCGCCAGGTTATAGGCACGGCTCAGGCGCGTCAGGCTATCCAGCAGCACTACTACATCCAGCCCTGATTCCACCAGGCGTTTGGCATGCTCCAGTACCATCTCGGCCAGGCGCGTGTGGGCCTCGGTCGGCTCATCAAAAGTGGAACTTACCACCTCTCCCTGTACGGAGCGCTTCAGGTCGGTGACCTCCTCTGGACGTTCACCGATCAGTGCCACCAGCAGGTAGACATCGGGATGATTCTGGGTGATAGAATTGGCGATAGATTTGAGCAGCATCGTTTTGCCGGCCTTGGGAGGAGAAACGATCAATCCACGCTGCCCACGACCGATCGGGGCAACCAGGTTGATCAAGCGGCCAGAGAGGTTGCCCGGGGTTGTCTCCAGATCAAACTGCTCGCGCGGGAAAATGGGCGTCAAGCTATCAAAATGCGGGCGATGCCGTGCCGCTTCAGGATCAATGCCGTTAATCGCTTCCACGCGTAGCAAGCCCGCGAATTGTTCGTGATCCTTGGGAGGTCGAATCTGACCCGCGACCATGTCGCCCTGGCGCAAATTGAAGCGCCGGATTTGCGACGCGGAGACGTAAACATCCATTGGCCCCGGCAGGAACCGTTCCGCGCGCAGGAAACCAAACCCATCGGATACGATATCCAGCACGCCAGACCCAAAGAATGCATTCTGTGAATCGGGAATTGCCTGCTGTTGGCCAGAGGCAGCGTTCTGGCTTTCAATCATTTCAGGATCGCCCTGCTCAACGGGTTGAGCACCACTGTAGGGTTCTGTAGGGGCATACCCTTGTGATCGCTCGCCGGCGTGCTCCGCGCTGGATAAATCCGCACTCTGCGCCGGTCGCCGGTTTCTTACATCTGTGTTTGTCATAAGGTATGTATCGAGGGCACAGTAGGGGCGCACGCCGTGCTCGATAAATCTGCACTCGATGGTGTCGCCCGTTCGCCCTGCTCCTTTCTGTAATCGGTATTCCTCTTTTGGAAAAGGAGTGCCATGAACCAGGGATTACAAGGTCAGGTTTCATGGGGATGAGAAGATGATTGGAATGTAGGGGCGCATCCTTATGGTCGCCCTGTCACCTTGTGGTCAAAGAGCTCATCGCTCTTCACTTATGTAAACAAAGGAATTACCAATCGTATTCCCAGGCAAATTCGGAGCGTGACGGGCGAGTAATCCAGGTCAGCGGGGCGGTACAAACTCCTCTACCCCGCCACATCCCTACTCCTGCCTCTACTGGTTACATGCTGCCTCAAAGTGTCCACAACCGCGCATTGCTGAAAACCACCTCTGTCACATGGCTGTAAACGACGGCGTAGACGCCTATTTCACCTGCGTGATAGCTCTGGTCGGTTATGCTGGTGACACTCTGCTGATTCACGTACAGCGTCATGCTGCTGCCCTGCGCGACAACTCCGAGAACGTTCACCGCATTCAAGCCTTGCCGGATTGTCGTGCTTGTCCCTCCTTTCAGAAGCGAGAATTTCGAGCCATTCACAACCTCAAATCCATAGGTCCCGTTCTGTCCCACATAGAAATCGTAAAACTGGTTCGGGCGCGTGTTCTCAACACGTAGCAGGATACCGCCCGCATCTCCCTGGATAATCTTCATCGAAACCTCAAAAGCGAAGTTGCTGAAGTTTGTAGCATTAGCCGTACAGTAGTCGGAGAAGCGCGGGTCCGGGGCAATTACATGGTATGCTCCACCTTTATAAGCGCAGTTCCTATTCACATCCCATTGCCGGCTCCTGTTATTGGCGGCCAGCGGATCAGTAAACGCCAAAATCCCGCTATGGGTATACGGATTTCCTGCCACAACTGGAGGGACAGCGCCTGGTGGCTGTCCTGTCCGCGGAGTGTGTTGGAGGTGAATAGAGGAAGCATTCACATTGTAAATAAGCAGGCCTGCCCCTACCAGCACAAATATGACAACAGGGATCAGGATGACAAGAGCCCTTGTAGGGGCAGCGCCTGGTGCCTGTCCTCCCCGGCGGGAACCCTGTCGGGGGGACAGGTAATCTTTTGTGGTCACCTGTGGTGAAGCCTGCTCGTTTACCTCGCCGCAGTTAGGGCAAAATCGCGCGTTCGACGGAAGCAACATTCCGCAAGAATGACAAGACATACGGAAATCTCTCCATTTTATCGTCATGTACCAGGGTGCAATCATGACCTCATCCACCGGCCCAACATCCCTGATATAATACCGGAACAGTTGCGAAAAGGTTTCAACCAGTACAACTGTCTCATCATGGCGAGAATGTCTGGATATATAATCGGCCATGGCAACCCTCAACGCATGGCCCTCACGCGCCGGAGAGTCGAATCGCGTAAGCCCGCAGGCAACTATCGCGTGCTGCTTGTCCATATTCCGGCAAGATGCTACAATGAAGACAATGAAGATTGTAGTAGGGGCAGTGCCTGGTGCCTGTCCTGCTAGAGACATGAAATGAAAGAGGCTATGGACCAGCAGGCAGAAGATGTAGGTACCAGATTTATCCCGTCCCAGCCTGAGATTCGGCGAGAAATTGAAGCTTTTGCGGCGCGTTACCCATTTCCCCTTGACCCTTTTCAAATAGAGGCCATTATCCACCTCGCGGAAAACCGTTCCGTCCTCGTTGCCGCTCCTACCGGTACCGGCAAAACCCTCGTTGCCGAATACGCCATCTGGCGCGCGCAGCAACACAACCAGCGCGTCATCTACACCACGCCCCTCAAAGCGCTCTCAAATCAAAAATTCCGCGACCTGCGCGCGCAGTATGGCCAGGACGCCGTTGGCCTGGTTACCGGCGATATCGTGGAACACAGCCGCGCGTCCATCGTCATTATGACCACCGAAGTCTATCGCAATATGCTGCTGGAGGATGGCGGCGAGCGCTTCGCTGAGGGCGAGGGGGGCAACTCCTCCACACTCGGAGATGTCGGCTATATCGTCTTCGACGAACTTCATTACCTCAGCGATATCGAACGCGGCCCCGTCTGGGAGGAAGCCATCATCTGTTCGCCCCCCAATGTCCAGCTCGTCGGCCTTTCGGCCACCGTCAGCAATGCCCAGGACCTCGCCGATTGGATTAGCCGCGTACACCGTCCTATCTCCCTGGTTGTGCATGAAGAGCGCGCCGTTCCGCTCGACCACTATTACTTCCTGGATGGCAGGCTCTATCTCGTGCAGGATGCTGCTGGCAACCGCGTCAATCGCTTCCCCAATGTCGGCGGCGAGGCCCGCGCCGCCATGCTCATGGGTCGCAATCGCAGCTACAAATTCGGCTACGACGAAGACGACGCTGATCTGGAGGATGAAGTCGAGGGGGCTTATCGGAAGCGCGGCCGCCGGGGTCGATTGATGGCACCTGGCGCCGATTTATCGGCCTCTGCCGCGAACGCCGCTGGCGGCAACAGAGCAGCAGAGAACCGCGGCGAGCAGGGCGCAGCGTCCGGCGGGGTGGTAGAAGGCGCGCGCAAGCCCACACGACCGGTGGAGCATAAGACGCCTCAGCCGGGAGAAGTCCTCGCCGCCTTGCGTGATGCCGATCTCTTACCCTGCCTCTATTTCTTGCCGGGGCGTAAAGTCGTCGAAGAAGCCGCCACGGGCGCCGCCTTGCATCTCTTTACCACTCCTGAGGAGCAGGTACGCATCAAAGAAGAAATCGACATCTGGCTTGAACACCTGCCCAAAGAAGATCGTAACTTGCAGCAGGTCCATGCCCTGGTAGATATCTTACCCCGCGGCCTCGCCTTTCACCATGCCGGATTGCTGCCAGGACTCAAAGTGCTGGTAGAGACACTCTTCGCCCGTGGCTACTTGCGCGCCGTCTTCGCCACCGATACCCTCGCCCTCGGCATCAACATGCCCGCCCGCGCCGTCGTCGTCGGCAGCCTCAGCAAATTCGACGGCCAGGAAATGCGCCTGCTTACTCCCAATGAATACCGCCAGTTGACCGGGCGTGCCGGCAGGCGCGGCATGGATGTGCATGGCGCTGCTGTCATCCCCTATTCGCCATGGGAGCCGTTCGAGGACTCCTTCCAGCGTATTACCGGCGAACTGCTGCCCGTTACCTCCTCATTCGTCATTCGCTATAACTCCGTCCTCAACCTGTGGCGTCCGGGTGATATCAGACACCTGCGCCGCATCTGCGCCTCCAGCCTGCGCGAATATCAACGCTATGTGCTATGGGAGCAGCGCGAAGTGGCCCGGCTGGAGCGATTGGAGGTACGACAGCAGAAGAGTAAGAAAGCCGGCAAAAAGAAGGGCCTCGCCTCCCAGGGGGCGATAGAGGCACTGGAAAAAAGGCGCAAAAGGATCGGCGCCTACCCACTAAGTCGCGCAGGCGCCGCCGAACTCGACGGCACCATCTTCACCCTGCGCGCCCTCAATTATATCGACCAGGATGACCAGCTTACCATCAAGGGGCGCTTACTGCGCAGTATCTTCCACCAGGCCGGGCTTGCCATGGTTGAAATGATCATGGCCGGCGTGCTGGATGAGCTCTCGCCGGGCGAACTGGCCGACGTGTGCAGCTGGTTCACCTTCGACAACGACCGCCGCCTCAACAACCGCAACGTGCTGAATGCCCACCTGGTACAGGTACGGCGCGAACTCTGGCGCATCATGCAAAACATCCATGATATCGAGCAACAGGAACACATCAGCATCACCCCCAACATTATTCCCGATTTTCATGGTGTCGCCCTCTCCTGGTCGCGCGGCATGTCCCTCAATGGCCTGCTGCGCCGCATTGACCTTGCCGAAGGCGACCTCCTCATGCTGCTTAACCAGACCATTGACCTCTTACAGCAGGTACAGGCGGCCATCGGCCAGGTGCTGGATGCGCGCGATATCTGGCCGCAAATTGAACTTGATGAAACTGTCTATGCCTCGAAATCCGCTCTCAAACGAGCAAAAGGGCAGGCGGAGCAACTGACACTTTATCGCGAACACCTCGAGCGCCTGCGCCCGGCGCTCGCCCAGGCCTCCCTCTTATTGATCCGCGGCATCATCATTCAGAGCCGCACCGTCCCCTCGATGGTAGCTCGCATCGGCGACGAAGATGTGCCACTGGATGCCGAAGAAGATACTGAGCCATCAGATATTATCGAGGGCGTTTAAATAACCGGCCATAGTTCCCAAACTTCATCAAATCTTTAATGCTCCCCGTTTATTGCCGGTGAAAGCATAAACAAGGGTTGTAGGAGAGGGGCGCACCTTTGTGGCCGCGCCTGCTCGCTATGTCCATTCGCTTTCTGAACAATTTTTCAGAAAAATACCACCCGCTACCATTACTTTGGTCATGCTTTCAAGCCTGATCCATTGCCAGGCACAACTATTTTAGCTACCATGTATTGACGAAAGGCAACATTCCAGACGAGTGTTAGCGGCGGATGTTGGTTGAAGAGCGAAATAAGCAGGGTAGAGTGCGGAATAATCTCGCACGTCAGCAGAAGAGGTAGAGACTTGATGAACGCTGAAGCATTGATAGGGACGGTACTTGGAACGTGTACGCTACAACGACTGATTGGGCAAGGTGGAATGGGCGCGGTCTACCTGGCCCAGCAATCTCGTCCTCGGCGCCAGGTGGCCGTAAAGGTGTTGCTGCCGGCCGCTAAGCTCAAACCGCACCAGCTGGCTGCATTCCTGGAACGATTCCGCCGCGAGACGGACGCTGCCGCCTCGCTGGAGCATCCCAATATTATGCCCGTCCATGAGTATGGGGAGCATGATGGCCTGGCTTATCTCGTGATGCCTTACATCAGCGGCGGCACGCTGCGCGATGCGATGGAGCGCGAAGGCCCCATGAGCCCCCAGCAGGCCGCCTTCTACCTGGATCAAATTGCTGCTGCGCTCGATTTCGCCCACGCCCACGGCGTCATCCACCGCGATATCAAGCCGGCCAATATTTTATTGACCCCCGAGGGTCGTGCCTTGCTCACCGATTTCGGCCTCGTTAAGGTCATCGCCGGTGGACAGCCAGCCCATACTCGCCTCACCGGGGAAGGGGCTCCCGTCGGTACCCCGGACTATATGTCTCCCGAGCAGGTGATGGGCGATGAGGTCGATGGTCGCGCCGACCTCTACTCGTTGGGCGTGATTCTCTACCAGATGATTACAGGCACGACGCCATTCCAGGGCGAGACGCCTATGCAAATTGCCGCGCAGCAGCTACATACTCAACCTGCCTCGCCTCGCCTGCTGCGCCCTGATTTGCCCGTCGCCGTCGAACAGGTCATGCTGCGCATGATGGCCAAAAGACCAGCCGATCGTTTCCAGACCGGGCGCGAGTTTGCCCTTGCTTTTCGCGCCGCCGCAATCCCTGGAGAATCGTTATCCTCTATAACGACGAGTTCAGCATCCATCCCGGCCGTCCCTGCTCATCACCGCTCACCGGGCCTGCTCTCCCGGCGTTCAGGCGGACTGCTCGATCCACAGTGGCAATCAGGCCTGCTTCCGGCAGTGGCTCAAGGCCAGGACAGGGGTTATGTAACTGGAATTCTGCCCGCCACCAATACCGCTTTACCGGCCCGCTCCTCCGGCCTGCTCTCCAGAACAGGTATGTTTCCCAGGGTCGGAACTACAGGAGCCGCTGTGGCCGCTCCCGCCAACAACCAGGTACCGGCCACACCTCCAGGTGAGCGTTCGCTACTTGGGGGCGATTCCGCTGGTGCCTACGCTCCCTCTCAAAGGTTACAGGATCCGTATGGCCCGCCAACGCTGCCGCAGGTAGATTTTAACGGCATACCTATCCCGTTCGATCAGGTGGCGGGCAGCACCAATCTCACTCCCGGCACGGCTGTGTTTCCAACTGCGAGCGATAAACAGGCCGCCATACTCCCCTCTGCTTTCGCACAAATGTCGCCGGATTTCAAAACCACGTCGGGTTCTCTGGCCGTGCCGGACTACGAGCAGATCAATAGCAGCACTACCGTCAAGCTGACCGGCCCTCTGAAGATTGTACAGGTTCCGGTAGCCGGTCAACCAGGCCAGTACATGACCGGCCTTTTGAGCGTTCCGGCGCAGGCGCAGCCGCTGGCTCCCGCCAAGGGCCCCTCAAAAAAAGTCCGCGTAATAGGGCTATTGGTCGCGCTGGTTATGCTGCTAGCAGGCAGTACGCTCGGACTCGCCTTCGTGCGTTCGCACTTCCTCCAGCAGCCGTCATCCTTGAATAGCAGTTATCCTACCACAAGTGGCACCCCCAACCTGCAGGCCACCGCTATAGCCCAGGCAACAGCCACCGCTCAGGCAAATATCATCCTTTCGGATACGCTCGATCAAAACTATCACAACTGGCCCATCTCCAATTCCGGTACGAAACTCTATCAGTTTAAGAGTGGCGCGTATCATATTACCAATCTGAGCGATCAAGGCGTCGCGGTTGTGCTGCAAGCCGGCGCATACAGCCAGCCAATCGGTTACCAGTTAACCATGCAGGAGATCAAAGGAGATGATACCTCGATTAATAACTCCTTTGGCATGATTATCCGCTATAGCCAGCAAACCAAAGGCAACCAGGTCATCAATACCTTCTATAGCTTTGAAGTGCTGAATACCAATAACGGGGAATATCGATTTTACAAGTATGACAACAGCAAAGGTCCCTCGGTCAACCCCTGGACCTTGCTCTGGCACCAACCCTTTGGCAAAGAATTTCACCAGGGTCATACCTCTAAGAGTATCAATACGGTCAAAATCTTCGCTAATGGCAGCGCCTTTACCTTTACCGTCAATGGTAAAGTAGTGGGAACCGCTAAAGATAGCTCCTTCAAGGCTGGCACCGTCGGTATGCTCGTCAACCTCAAGGGCACCGAAGTCGCCTTTTCCGATTTGCTGATCACCAGGAATTAAATCTCTGTGAGAGCGCGCAGGGCATACCCTGGTGGGCGCCCTCCGGGGTCCCTGCACGCTTGTCCTGATAAGTACTTTTGTCACCCCCTGAGTCTGAAAAATTGTCAGAACCGCCCCGTTTGCATACTATACAAGCATGGGGATATTAGCCGTGGGTACTCGTGTGCCCGCGTGCTATGTAGGGGCGGGAGCAAATTTGCTTATACTGCTCCCATGAGAAGCCGCAGGAACCAGGCCCTTTCCCGGCCAGGATTGGAATGGGATTGAAAAAGGAGAAAATTTTGATGAAGACGGAAGCGTTGATCGGAAAGGAATTAGGCTCAAGTACACTGCAGCGGCTCATTGGCCACGGAACATTGGGTGCGGTCTACCTGGCTCAGCAGAACCGCCCGCACCGACAGGTGGCCGTCAAAGTGTTCGTGCGCGCTGCAGCGCTGGAACCGCCTCTCCTCAACGAATTTCTCGCCCGTTTCCGGTATGAAGTGGATGTCGCCTCTTCACTGGAACACCCGCATATTCTCTCCATCCATGAATATGGTCAATATGATAAATTGGCCTATATAGTCATGCCGTTCGTAAAAGGTGGCACGCTGCGCGACATATTGGAGCGTGACGGCGCGCTTCCCCTTTCTACCGCCGCCGATTACCTGGAGCAAGTGGCGACCGCTGTAGATTTCGCTCATAGCAAGGCAATCATGCATCGTGATATCAAACCGGGTAATATATTGATTGCATCCGATGGCAGGCTGCTGCTTGCCGATTTCGGTTTGACCAATGTCGTATCAGAGGGCAAGATGGCCCCGGTGCGACTGGCCGCGGCCGGAATGCTCGATTATATGGCTCCCGAACAGGTCGCCGGCAAAAGGATAGACACCCGCGCGGACATCTACTCGCTCGGTGTCGTGCTTTACCATATGGTCACTGGAACTGTGCCCTTTAAAGGGGAGACCTTGATGCAGGTGGCCGTTAAGCATTTGCAGGCGCCTCCACCATCGCCGCGCTCCTTGCGCCAGGATTTGCCGCTAGAAGCAGAACAGGTCATCTTGCGCGCCCTGGCCAAGCGCCCGCCAGAGCGCTACCAGCACGCGCAGGAGCTCGCTTCCGCTTTCCGCCTCGCCCTGCAATCCAGCATTGAAGCACGAACCCAGACCAGGCAAACTCATGAACAGAGCGGCACCTATGAAATCAACACCCAGGCCAGATCCCCCAGACTTCCTAGCCTGTTTGACCCACAGTGGCAGGCGGGCGCGCTTAACATACTGAACAACGGACGTCAGGACACGGGAGCAGGCAGGCTCTTTCCAGAGGCCTCGCAGGCTCAAACCGGCTTCTTACAAAAACCTGCGACAAGCAGTAGCACCGGGCAATTTCGCATGCTCGGCAAAACTTCAAATGGTGTCACGAAAGAAGATAGAGCTTCTGGTCAGGCGCTGGGGACGCCTGTAAAATCCGATCCTCTATCTCCTCCCCCTGATGCGGGTACGACAGGAGCTTTAAGACTACAAAACTACGAGCCGGGCAATACCGGCACGATTAAACTCACCGGCCCGGCCAGGGTCGTGCGCGTGCCTGTCGCGGGCCAACCGGGTCAATACGTTACAGGGCTGCTGCCGGTATTGCCTGCCGCCGAACCACAATCATCGCCCGGCAAGCCAAAAAGTGCCAGGAACGGAAATATGAAGATACTTGCGACCGTGCTGCTCGTCTTGCTCCTGGCCGGCTCCGGGGTCTTCTTGTTCGCAAAGATACATGGTAACCAGCCACCATTAACGGCTCAAAACAAGTTACATAACACCCCCCTGGCGGTTAACCAGACGCCCGATGTTTTTGCTACGGCTACTGCGGAGGTGAAGGCGACTGCTGAAGCCAACATCATTCTCTCGGACCCACTGGATCACAATATTCACAACTGGCTCGTCAAGAACACCGGAACCACGCTCTACCAGTTCCAAAATGGCGCATATGTCATCACCAACAACGACCCTACGCGAGGAGCCCCCGCCATCTTGCAGGGTGTGACGCTAAGTGGCCCCTTTGGCTATTCTTTGACGATGGAAGAAATCCGAGGCGACGATAGCTCCATCAATAATGCCTTTGGCATGATCTTGCGCGCAACCACACAGCAGAAGAGTGGCAAGATGATTACGACCTTCTACAGCTTCGAGGTCACCAATAATCCGGGCGGCGAATATGAGTTCTGGAAATACGATGACAGCCAGGGATCGAAAGTCAATCCATGGCAGGAACTCTGGCACCATCCCTTTGGCAAAGAATTTCACGAGGGACATGGACCAAAAAGTATCAATACTTTCACAATCTTCGCCAATGGCAAGAATTTTACGTTGATAGCAAATGGGAAGCGCGTTGGCGCCGTCCAGGATGGCTCGTTCTCCAGTGGCGCCGTTGGCATGCTCGTCAATCAGAAAGGGACCCAGGTCGCTTTCTCAAATTTGTTGCTATTTCAATCCCCACCAGATTGAGCCATTCTGAGCGTTCGCGTCACTGCCAGGCAGGAAAGGATACCTCTCCAATTCGAAAGCGTCAAGTTAATAATACTGGTAGGGACTGCGCCTGGCGCAGTCCCTACAGCAGCCCCTCGGTTGATAGTTAAAAATCATTCATTAGCGGTCCATCATGGGTATAGGCTGGAGGCATCACTTGACAAACGTACTCATCACCATAACGCTTGTGCTTACCGTTTTCCTGTTGGCCTTGAATTGCTCCCTCGCGGTGTTCTACCGTAAAAGACGTACTGCCGAGGTCGTCTCGTATATCGGAGTCGCTTTGATCGAGCTAGGCCTGTTGGTCTTTACACTCATGCTGCGCCTTGGCATCCTGCGGCACATTCCCTATCACCTGCCGCCCCACCTGCCTTTTAACCGCGCCGAAATAGGGGCCACAATCACCATTGCCATCGGCCTCTTCCCCGCTGCCTACTGGCACCGCACTTCTCTCTCCCAACTACGCCAGCGTATGGCACGCGACGCCCAGGCTATGCAGCAACGAGAAGCTGGGGTACAGGTGCGCAGCGGCGCTCCGGGAGAATGGATGAACTAGGATGAATAAATGATCTTCTGAAACTATGCCCTGTCTATTCGCGCAGCCCGCTTAGTGTCTTTGACATGGTTTTTCTGTTTGATAGGTATGCGCATCTTGCGTTCTTGATCTAGTGAATCTGGTAATTGCCCGGAAGTTGATCAAAGATGCTTCGCGGCGCTGCCTCAGCCACCAGAGCTGCCGGCCCCTCATGCTGGGAAAGCACCGGAGCAGGCACCTTGACAACAGCTTGTTATTCAGTTATTATGTGCTATAGCAATTAGTTATATCCATGAAAATATAGTATCAAGAAAGGGAAACAATGCTTCCTGAACAGAATCAATCCATGATGGCAAAGCCGGTGCTGCAACAGCAAAATCCTTTTCAAGAGAAGATATCGGCTGCCGTAGTAGCGCGTGACCTTGTGCGGGTGTTTGGGCAGAAGGTCGCGGTCAACCATCTCAATCTGACGGTACAGCGTGGTGAGTTTTTCGGCTTTCTGGGTCCAAATGGAGCCGGTAAATCCACCACCATCAAAATGCTGACCGGTCTTTTGCGGCCTACAAGTGGTTCCGCATATGTAGGTGGCATCGACGTATGGAGTGATCCCATCCAGGCGCGTTCGCTGATGGGTGTCCTGCCAGAATATCTGAACCTGTACGAGCGCCTGACCGGGCGCGAATTTCTCACCTTCGCCGGGCATATGTACGGGGTGCCGGAAGCCGATATTCGCCTGCGTTCGGAAGAATTGCTGCAGGTGCTGACGCTCAATGACGATGCCGATAAGTTGATAGTCGATTACTCGGTCGGCATGCGCAAAAAGAGCGCGCTGGCCGCCGCGCTCATCCATCGCCCCCAGGTACTCTTTCTCGATGAGCCATTTGAGGGTATTGATCCCGTCAGCTCGCGTGTCATTCGCGATATCCTGCACGACGCGACGCGCCATGGCACTACCATCTTCTTCTCCTCGCATATTATGGAAGTGGTGGAGCGCCTCTCCACGCGCGTTGGCATTATCAACCAGGGCACGCTGGTAGCCGAGGGCACGCTGCAAGAACTGCGCGACCGCGCACAGGAGGGCAAGGATGCGACCCTCGAAGACATTTTCCTGAATGTGATTGGCGCGCGCGAGGAAGCGCATAATCTAAGCTGGCTTGAATAACCCGCCGGGTGGAGCATCAGAACTTCCGCCGTTTTCATGACTTGAGGAGAAATATATGGTCGTGCATGCCGATAAGCTGCGCTGGCTCTTCTGGCTGCGCTGGAAGGTTTTCACGCGAGGTTTCGTACGCAGCCCATGGAGCGCTGTTGGTTCCATTTTCCTGTTTCTATTCGTTTTGGGGTTCGCGGGCTCGATTGCTGTAGGCTCCTTCTTTGCCTATCGTCTCCTGCCTGCTCCTGCCAATACAGAACTGGTATTCATTGTCCTGACTGTGGTCTACTTCTTGTGGATCATCCTACCCCTATTGGAATATACCGTCAATGAGGGACTGGATGTCTCCAAATTAGTACAATTCCCACTCACGCGGGCCGAATTGATGTCCAGTTTGCTGTTCTCGACCCTGCTTGATATTCCTACCATCGGCCTGATTCTTGTTTTTGCCGCCGTGGTCGCCGGTTGGGCCGTTTCCGTACCTGTAGGAATACTGGCTTTTGTCGCCATGCTGATCTTCTATGTGCAGGTAATCGGCATCAGCCAGCTGGTGCTGGCCGTCTTGATGCGCACCTTACAGAGCCGGCGTTTCCGCGACCTGAGCATCATCCTTATTGCCGTCTTCTCCTCGTCCTGTTACCTGATCCAGCAATTCGTGCTCGGTGGCACGCGGCTGCAACATTTTTATGAGAGCCTGAAAAGCGCCAGTTTCTCCCCTTTCCTGCAATGGTTGCCGCCGGGCATGGCGGCGCGCTCGATTCAACAGGCGGTCGCCGGCAACTGGGGCGCCAGCATCGCCGTCCTCGCTCTCTTGCTGGCCGTCACCGCAGTAGTATTGTACCTCTGGCAGGTTGTGCTTGAAAGCAGCATCAGCACGCCTGAGGTTAGCGGCTCCGTGCGCAGGTATGCCCGTCGCCAGCATGCCCAGGCCTTGCCTGCCGGTGCTGAAATTGCCGGAACGAGCCTGTGGAGTCGATTGATATCTCCGCAGGTACGCGCTATCGCCACAAAAGATCTCAAATACTTCTGGCGCGACCCCCAGCTCAAGGTGGTAATGTTCCAGTCGCTAATCTACGTCGCCATCTTCATTCTGGGGCCATTGTTTAATCCCAACAGAGCTCGTTTCGGCGGTAGCGGCTATACGTTCTATATCGTCCCGTTGATTGTCTTCCTGTTCACGATAACGCTTTCGCTTAACTCCCTGGGCCTGGAGCGACAGAGCCTTACCACGCTATTCCTTTTTCCAGTCAAGCCGCAACGCATCCTGTGGGCAAAAAACCTGGCTGTGTTTATGCTGGGTTTAGGAGAACTGATTGTACTGATCATTCTGGCCGCATTGCTGTCGCGGGCCTGGAATCTTGTCTTGCCCGTGCTGGCCGTCGCGCTGGCGGGCATGGGCATCACCCTCGGCTGCGGCAACTTCACATCTGTTTACTTTCCACAGTACGTGCGGCAGATGCAGCGCGGCTTTCGCGCTACCGGGCAATCGTCGCAGGGAGGATGCCTGCGCGGCATCGTATCGCTGCTCATGCTGGCGGTAACTGCTGTCTTATTGATACCGGTCGGCGTGGCGTTGATCCTGCCTGTTCTTTTCCATGTCCAGTGGGTATGGGCCGTCTCGATCCCGTTGGCTCTCATCTACGGCGTTGCTTTCCACCAGGTTGTCACGCGCCTGGTTGCTCCGCGCATCGTCGATAGGGCGCCAGAGATTCTGGCGGTTACAACCAGGGAACAATAATCGTCCCTACTGCTTGGGCATCATATTCTTTTTATTTGATGAGCGCATATACCTCCATAGCAGGAAAAGGGGTAAAACGATCAGCGCGATTACCAGCGCATAGGCGCCGATTTCGATGATTGTTGACAATCGCTGGGCCTGCTGGGGGTTCGCGTTGCCGATGGCAGGCGGGTATAGCCCGGTAATGATGAAGTGTGGGTCGCCGCCAACATAGATGGTGTTGAAGATTTGCTTGCCGGGAATGTCCAGCATTGCCACGTTGCCGCCCTGTAATGCGATAAAGCCCAGTTGTCCATCGCTTGTGATGGCGATGGACTGGGGGGCAACGCCCAGGCGAATGGTATGTTCCGGTTCGCGTTGTGGGGTCGTCGTGCCGGGAGTGATCGGGCTTAGAACGTCAATGATCTTGTGCTGCATATCCGGTACGTAGACTTCGCCCGTGATCGCGTCATAATCCATGGGGCCGAACTGGCCTCCGGTCAGCAGGGGAGGCAAGGGCTTGCGCGAGGCCAGGTCTATAGCATACACGCTACCACTGCGCGTCGTCACGTACACAAATTCACCTGCCGGGATGGTGACATATTGCGGGCCGCCCGGAATTGGAATGCTGGCGATCAGAAGGCTGTTGGTATAAACATTCATGGTGGTGGTCGTCGCTACCCAGAGCTGGTTGCCGTTCCCTCCCGAGATGCCGGAGCCAACGTAGGCGATTGCCATGCCATACACGTTGCCATTGGTAGTGATGGTTTTCTTTATGGCACAATTGGATGGGTCGATTTCTTTGATTGTGTTGGAACCATTGCCGGCTGCATAGAGGATATTGAGGCCTGCATCAAATGCTACCAGGCTGGGCTTCCCTGGCACATTTGCCGTACAAACCGCCTGCCCCGTTTTTGCCGCGAGCAAGGTAACACGTCCCAACGCGGGCTGCGCGATATAGAGAAAACGCCCATCCAGGCTTAAATAGACCATGGATGGGTCGCCTGGAACAGAAAAAGTATTGACGACTTTTTGCTGCGCAATGTCGATGACGCTGATCCCTCTGGCTCCCCCTGCCACATACGCCAGGTTGGGCGCTCCTCCATCGGCATGGGCTTGCTGAGTGGCGGGGGAGAGCAAAAATAAGCACAGGAGAGCAGCGCCTATACCATATGTTTTTATATGATGCAAACTCATTATCATGAAATCCTTCATCCCTCATATTCACTATGCCGGAGGCGTTAGTGAAGTCCACCCCTTGCTATTTGCGTCCAGGCGATACATTGCCGTCGGATAGGAAAGTGAGAGATACACTACTGAGGGATTGGCCGGGTCGGCGGCCAGAACTGCCAGATTGCCATTGATATGCGGCAGCGGGCTCCAGGTGCGCCCTCCATCTTCGCTGCGGTAGACAGTCAGGCCGGTTTTGCCGTAAATGACCTGCGGCGAAGCAGGTGACACGGTTAGCGCGGCAATAGAAGCCTGGCTGTACATCAACTTGAACGTCTTGCCGCCATCCTGCGACGCATAAACGCCCGCATCACCGGAGGCATAGATAGGGCTATGTGGTCCTGCCGTCGCTATGTCATCGATGCCGCCCTCGATATTTTTGAAAACCTGCCAGTGATTTCCGCCGTCTGTGCTGCGTGCCATGCCATCGCTGCCGTATACCAGCAGTTGACCGGGCGCGCCTGGGATGGGCAGAATACCAAAGATCGATCCAAAGGGCAGCGTACCGGTGCTGGAGAAGTGCTGGCCATTATCGAGGCTAACTTTCAATCCCAGTGCTCCCTGATCGAAAAGATAGATGTAAACCTCATTGGGATTATCGTTACCAGCGGCCTCGGTGTAGATATAGCTAGAGGTAAGACTGGCCGTGGGTATCGAAAGCTGCCAGGTCCTGCCCTGGTCGTCGCTTGTATAGAGGCCCAATGTACCGGAGTGGGGAACGGTCGCAAGCTGTGTCAGGACATAGAGCCTGTTGGGATCGAGCGGGCTGTAAGTGAGCGCATAGGCCATCAAGCCGCCCATCGGTTGCCCCGGGCCTGCCGCCACTTGCTGCCAGGTTGCGCCGTTATCCTGGGAGCGAAAAATGCCGTAATGCGTTGCCAGCACCAGCACATGCCCTGGCAAGGCGATCAAAGAATGCACGTGATTGGCTGCTATTCCAAAACCATTGACCGGTGGAGGCGTTGCGGTTGCGCTGGATTGTGCCCCGTTGTCGCCTCCATTCCCGCTACAGCCAACCAGCAAAAGCGCGATCGCGATAAAGATGATAATGCGCGCATAACGATTAGTAAGGGCATATCCTTTTTCCACAGAACTTATAAGGGCATGTCTTTGAATTCGCCCTGTAACCCTCAGGTGAAACTGTTCCATAATTACACAGGTTACACCTTTCTCTCTGAACAATGAACTTCAAAACCGCTCACTATATTACCATACCTAACGAATATTGACGCATCAAAATATCGCATCCCCAGGGCCTATCCCCATTACCCCATCTGGTCGTTAAAATTCATCAGGGGATGCAGTCTTGCATACTTCTGGATATCCCTGGTTGAGTCACTCTTTTCCAATTACAAACGTATTCTTTGAGTAAGCCAAGTTAGTAGGAAGTGATTGCGAGAAGGAGAAACCATATGTGGCCATTTGACCAGAACAAGCAAGAGATGTACCAGAAGTATGCTCAGGCCGCTCAGACAGGCAACTATAGCAACATTGATCCGAATGAGGCGCGCCAGCAGGTACAGCAATTTGTGCAAAACGCCCCGCCCGATGCGCAGCAGCGGGTCTTCCAGGAGCATTTCGCGCAACTATCTCCGCAGCAGCGCGCGCAACTGGCTCAGGAATTTCCGCCCGAATATCGTGTCAATCCCAATGATCCCACCTCAATGGCTCAGGGGATGGCGCGCATGAGCCGCGAGCGTCCTGACGCGGCACAGCGTATCCTGAATCACCCCGTGCTGCTGGCGGCTTCTGTCGGGCTGGCCGCTATAGTGGCCAGGCATATGCTCGCACGACGTCAATAAACCGTTTGACAAAATAAGCCGGCCCCAGGAGGGTCGATAATGGAGTCTGACGAAATAATCTGACTGATGGGCGCGGGGGCCGATCAATCGGCCCCCGCGCGATTGTGGTGTCAATCTTGTGCGGTAAATTTGACCGTCGCCTCGTGCAATGAACCATCGGGCGTATGTATTATTATCCTCACCTGCCAGTTGCCCGGCATACTTAAATCGCCGCTGGCGCTGAACTGCCCTTTCCTACCGGGTTGTAGAGTAAGCGTATCGGTCCCCATGTCCATATCGAGCATGGTAGTGTCAAGTGAAACACCGACATTTGTGGCGGGCTGGCTCGTTACATTGTCAATAACCGTCGCTGTGAAGATGTTGGAGCCGAAGCGATCAGGGTTGATGTTCAGCGTGATAGTAAATTTCTTATCGGTCGTTTTCACGGTTTTATTGAACGGCGAATTTTTCGCAACTGGGGCCGCGGAGGTTGTAACAGGAGCAAGCGTACCGACGAAGACGTTCATTAGCCCGGCACATATCAGCAGACCTACACCCAGCAGTGGCTGCCAGCGTAAGACCGATTTCAGCTGTTGAGTTTTCTTGGCGAGGCGTCCGTCGCGCAATCTCACCTGTTGAGCGAGCAATTGATTCTGGCGCGAAGATTTTCCGGCACTCGCCGCCGTCGTCGCCTGCTGTAACGTACTGCCTCGATTTATCGTGTTTCTCTCTTCTGCTGCTGTCGCCTGTTCCGGTGGGGCTATCAACTGCGCTCCTACAGGAGATCCGGCAGCTTGCAGGTTTTTGAAGCGCTGCGTGGCATAGGCGTATTTCTTATACTCTTTTTTCAGGCGCGGGCTGAGCAGGCCGATCTGGATGGCGCTGGCTACAAGCAATAGACCCGTAAGCGCGATATGGATAAGTAGCGCGCGTCCATAAGTAGTCGCCAGGAGTTGCTGCCCGGAACTCAGGTGGAATGTGGCGCTGAATGGGCCTGTGATCGCCATAATCAGCACTCCGGCAACGACCAGCGGCGTAGAATAGGGAATAATGGTTGCCAGTGAGCGTGACTGCTCAGCTGGGGTCTTGCGCCTGAGGACAGGCAGGTAAGTGGTCGCGATGTACATGATGCCACCGACCCAGAGCGCCGCCGCCAGCAGGTGCAGCCAGTCTATCACGACGGCAAAGACAAAGAGGGTTACTCTGACTCCCGTAGCAGGGCTTGACATAGACATGGCTACGAACAGTAGCGAACCCAGGAAAAAATTGACCAGGGAAAGCGCATTATTGGCGGCCCGCGAGCGCTGTTTGCGCACGACCATATAGATTGCCAGTAGTAATGCCACGACAATTACAATCTCGCCCATCGTCCAGTATGTGCCGAAACGCCCACTGCTAAGGGCATCTCCAAGCAGCGAAAAGGAGAATGCATCCGCCCAGTTTCCGCTCGCGATATTGACTCCCTGCCCGATCAGCACGCCGATATTAGCCAGCAGGAGTACGACGAGCGTGGGCAGCGAAAAACGTTGTTCGAAATATTGCTCCACCTCTTCATTGATGGCTCGTTCCTCGGCGTGTGTCTGCGATGCAAGCCCAAGCACGAAGTTCGACCAGAGTTGTGCTCCCATCCAGAAGATAGCGCCGAGTTCAACCAGTGTTATCATAATGAAGTTGAAAAATGTCGGGCCGTCGATTTGACCGGCATTCAGGGCGGCCAGCGCCTCAAAAAAATATCTCATCTATTTCATTCAAATCTTTTACTGTTACGTCACGGAACCCCAGTTTTTGACTGTCAGGTATATTGTCTTTCATCTTCATGAGAGCGTCAAGTTCTTTTTAACGGCTCAGGGGCCGGCTGGTATAAGTTTATGCCGGATGGCGAAGCGCACCAGGTGCGTTATATCGCGCAAGCCCAGCTTTTCCATGACATTGGCGCGGTGCGCCTGCACCGTCTTGATACTCAGCACCAGCCGGTCGGCAATTTCTTGATTGGTATGCCCTTCCGCTACCAGCTTTAGCACCTCTATTTCGCGCGGGGTCAGCGTTCGCAGTTCCTGAGCGAGGCCCGTTGCTCCGGCAGCTGCCGGCTCCATATTCTGGTCGTGTAGTCCCGCTGGAGATGAGGCAACATAGGCGCGAATGAGCACCCTGGCGAGTCCGGGGTACAGGAACGCATCCCCACGGGCCACAGTGGAAATGGCTATCTGCAGGTCGCCTGGAGCAGCCCTCTTGACCAGGTAGCCGGCCGCGCCCATCCGCAGCGCCTGCAAGAAATATTCCTCGCTTTCGTGCATAGTCAGAATCAGCACCTGCGTAGCGGGCTGCTCGCTGCGAATCTGCCGGCATGCCTCCAGGCCATCCATGTCGGGCATGCTGATATCCAGCACGATCACATCCGGTTGCAATTGTTGTGCCAGCGCTACTGCTTCTCGTCCGGTGCGTGCCTCACCGACGACCTGCAAATCTTTTTGCAGGCCGAGCAGCATTTTGAGTCCCTGGCGCAGGATGTCATGATCATCGGCGAGCAGCACGCGAATTGGAGATTGAACCCCTGCTTCAGCGCTCACCCGTCCCTCCTTTCGCTTGTGTCACCGGCAGGGGTAGTATGACTTCAACCGTTGTTCCCTGGCCAGGCGCGGATCGTATCGTAATCGTGCCACCCAATAATGTCGCCCGTTCGCGCATGCCAGGTATTCCCAGCCCGGCATGTGATGTAGAGGGGTCAAAGCCACAACCATCATCGCGAACTTGCAGGCAGATGTGCTGTTGCTCGCGCTCCAGCGTGATGCAGGCGTGCCGCGCGTGCGCATGCCGGGCTATATTCGTGAGGCATTCCTGGGTGATGCGGAACAAGGTCGTCCCATAGAGGCCCGAACTATCGCTCTCCTCCAGGATATGCTGCACATCATCCAGGCGCAGTTCTACAGGCAGGTGCAGCCGCTGGAGACTATCCTCAGCCAGCCAGCGAAACGCGGCATGTAATCCAAGATCGTCCAGCACGCCGGGCCTCAATTGCTGCGCTAACGTGCGTATATTTTCCAGCGTATCCTGGGTCAGGTGGGATAGATTGTTCAGCCCGGTACGAAGCGATGCGCGCACCTCCTCCGTAATCGCGGAGTCCGGCAATGCCGCAAGCGACTGGTTGAGAATTTCCGCGTGGATAAGGAGCGCGGTAAGCGTCTGGCTGCTCTCGTCGTGCAGTTCGAGCGAGAGGCGGCGTCGTTCCTCTTCCTGCGCCTGTAGAATCAAGAGGGCCTGTTCGCGTCGTGTCGCTTCCAGTTGATCGAGCATGCTGTTGAATGCCTGGGCCAGTTCCGCGATCTCCGAATCGGTTGCCGTAATTTTTGCGCGCGCCTGCGTCTTGCCAGCGCTGATTGCGCGGATCGTTGCGAGGAGGCTGAAAAGTGGGCGAAAGCTGATACGCAGGAGCACTACGTTGATTGTTAAAGTGAGCAGAGTAGCCGCGACGATGAAGCTGGTATCGATCAGGTAATGATGCGCCTCCAGGCTGTGGCTGGTCACCCATAGACCCACCAGCGCCTCGCCAATCAGCATCAGGCTATTGGCCAGGATGACCTTCTCGAACAGAGAGAGTCGCAAACGCTGTAACTGTCTACTGCAAAAACGCCCAACTCGCGACACGTCGATGTCTCACTTCTTCGCTCTATGAAGGCCTGTCCCCATGTTCCTCGAAGGACAGGCACAAGGCGCTGTCCCTACAGGCTTGTTCTTGTTCGCTCTACTTTTAGGCCGCAAAGCCACCAGTAACTCGACATAACTATAGACCGGTTCTCCCCAAACGTCAAGCTTGATGCTGCGCTTTGAGCCGTTATTGTACCTGAACGAACAATGTGCGCTGCTGGGGATCAAAGCCGTCGGCGTTGGCCACGATGCGAATCTCCCACGGCCCGGCCATATATAATTGCAACTGCACGCTGTAGTTTCCCTCACCCTGTGATGTGACACGAATATGGTTCGTTATCATGTCCATATTAGTCATTTTAGCACTCGGCAAAACCTGTGCCTGCTCAATAGGCAATCCCTGCGGGTCTGTCAGGTGCAGTTCCACCGTAGTGAACCCGCTTGCAACCGGAGTTCGCTGCTCGAGGTACACGTGCAGGATCGCGGGCGAGTCTTCGCGCAGCGTCGCGGCGAAGATCAGCACGCCGGTGCAGCATACAGCAAGGAAACACCAGAAAATGGGTCGCACGCGCATAAATGTATTTCCTCTTTATTCATTCGGAAACGAGTTACATAGTACAGTGTAGGGTAATTTGCCGTGACTGGCCATCAGGATGAATCCCTATTTTGCACCGTAGGGTGTTTAGCGCCTCTCAGTTCGTCAATACCTGCCACGCCTTGCCTCCGTTTGTGCTATACAGCACCTCGGCAGGTAGAAAGAAACCGGCGTAGAGATGGTCTGGGTGCAAGGGGTCAACGAGCAGGGAGACCATATCGCCACGGTCGAAATGCCAGCAGTGCTGCCAGCTATTCCCGCCACCGGCTGAGTACCACAGGTCTTGCCCGGATAGCGCGTAAAGCGTCTTTCCCGTTGCATCGATAGCGAGACGTGTTGGCGGACTCGCCATCGGCGAAATTGCTACCTGCGTAATTTGTGGGCTGCCCTCCTGCCAGCGATATACCCCCTGGTTGGTAGCGCAGAAAATGATGCGTGGCGTAGTCCCGGAGGCTACGATACTGTATACATTGCCTTTCACAGCACTAACACGGTTCCAGGAATGCCCATCACCGTGCGTTTCATAGAGTCCCTGGTCACCGCCGAGGAACAGGTGGTTGGGGGCGCTGGGATCAGCCAGCAAGGAAGGAACCTGCATATTGGAAAGGGTGTTACTGGTGATGGAATACCAGTGAACCCCCATGTCTCTTGTCTCGAACAATCCTGCGCCAATGAAGAAGGCGTAGAACTGGCCGCCGCTGGCCGGTCCAGCTTTGATAATATAAGGGTAGGCCGAGGCGGATAAGTCGGGCGGATTACGCGCCTGCCAGCTATTGCCACCATCCGAGCTGAAATATGTTCCCATGCTCTGACCAAATCCGTTGATGGGAATGGCCGTGACCGCCAGCAAATTCGGATTGGCGGGGCTGTCGGCGATAGAGGTAATCATCAGAGAATTGAGTATCCCGCGCGGTTGAGGCCAGGTGCGCCCGCCATCAGTACTGGTAAACATGCCGTAGTGGGTGCCCAGATAAACAACCCCTGGCTCTACGCCGAGAGCTACCGTGTGCAGGTGAGTATGTGGATTCGAGAGCGGTCGTCCTGCTACTGTTGGGTCGGTGCTATTCACCTGCCTGTTGAGCAGCAACCAGGCGGCAACGATGATGCTGACGAGCAGCACCGGAATAAGTACGCGCAGCAGCCGTTTGTGTGGAGTGGGTTTTGTCACCCGGCGGCGAGCTTCTTCCTCTTTTGCCGTATTGGAAATTGACGGTGGTTCCGAAAGTGACATTCCTTTTTCTGTCCTTTGCCATGCTCATAAATATGCTCTTGTTACTACTCTAAGTCTCTGTGTCAAGAGGCACCCGCTGCCATCCACTCATAATTCTTTCAGCGGGCCTCCGGCCCGTCAGGACGGGAGGGGAAGCAAGCGGGGACACCCCGCACCCCGGCAGGGGTGAAACCCCTGCACCCCGAGTTATGAGTGGATGTCAGGCACCCGCAATCACTTCCCAAAGAACTCTACCTATTGAGTTTAATGTACAGATTCGACACCGATGTCAGGACGTGATACAGTGTGGTAGCTCTTGTTCTCATCAATTCGCCGGGCAGCGTAGCACAAGAGAAAGGAGAGATATAGCCAATGAAGGAATCGTACAAGCCTGCTTCACCTGTCCAGAAGTCCCCGCAACGCCGTACCCTCAAGATAGTACTGATAGTTCTTCTCGTTCTCGTCTTTCTTGCGGCACTGCTAATTGGTGGCGTCAGTTTCTACTTCTCCAACGCCATCCTTGAGGCGATCCATTATACTCCCACATATACCGTTGCCGTAATCGCTATCGATACGAAGACAATCACGCTGCAACGCAACTCCAGCACATTGGCTCCAGGGGTGTTTGAAATCGAATGGCCTGCTGGGGAGGCTATCATCGGCCCGATTCTCTCCTCGAATGCCAGTACCGTGACGCGCCAGTTCCTTCAAACAACCGACCCTCTCACTCCCGGCACAAAGGTCTACTGGAACAGGAGGGTCTACGCGGACAAATTCATGGACAGCCTGGGATTGAAGATCACCAGTGTGCAAGTTCCTGATCCACTAGGGCCAATGCCCGCGTGGTATGTTGCTGGCAAATTGAACACCTGGGCCATTCTGGTACATGGTCGTGGGGTGACACGGGAAGAAACACTGCGCGCTTTTCAACCATTGGCACATCTCGGCCTGCCCCTGCTGGCCATTTCTTACCGCAATGATACTAGTGCTCCGGCCAGCCCCGACCACTACGATCATTTCGGTGATACCGAGTGGCAGGACCTGGAAGCCGGCGTCAAGTACGCGCTGGCTCATGGCGCACGGCACCTGGTACTCTACGGTTGGTCGCAAGGAGGGGCCGTTGTTGAAGCCTTCGTACATCGCTCATCCTATGTATCCTACGTCCAGGCTCTTGTACTCGATTCACCACTTCTCGACTTGCGTTCGACACTCGCATTTCAAGCCCAGATGCTATCAGTACCAGGATTTATCGACCCTCTTGCCGAAGAGGTTGCCACCATACGCAGTGGTCTCAATTTTGATGCGCTCGATCAATTGCAATTGCCACAGCCTGCCATTCCCATCCTGCTCTTTCACGGCGAAAGTGATACGACAACGCCGATTGGGGTCAGCGATGCCTTTGCAAAAGCTCATCCTGCTATTGTTACATACATTCGCGTTCCCCATACGGATCATACTGAAGCCTGGAATACAGACCCGAAAGCCTATGATGCTGAATTGACAACATTTCTGACCCAAAAGCTGCACTTACAAAGTTAAGAGGCCTGAGCTAGGAAGGATGAATTTTCTCCGCGTGTTTGCGGCAGTCGGGACAGCGGCCAAAGATGCTGAGGGAATGCCCTTCGATGGCAAAATTGGTCTGGTTCTCAAGCGCGGCCAGTTGCTCCCTGGGAAGGCAGATATTTACTTCGACCACGCGATGGCAATCTGTGCAGGTCAGGTGATGATGATGATTGCCGCCGCAGACCCGATAATGGCGCGTCCCGTCGGCAAACTCGATGCGGTCGAGCAGGCCCGCGCTGAAAAGCATTTCGACCGAGCGGTAGACAGTTGCGCGCCCAAGGCGCGGCTCAACCTCGCGCAGTTGCTGCCACAATCCATCGGTCGTGAAATCGGCCCCACTGGCGGCGAGCGCTTTCAGTCGTTCCGCGATAAGCTGGCGTGGGCGGGTGCTACGCTGTCCCACCTCGTCGAATGCTATACGTATTTGATCCTCGATCCCCATGCCCGTTCACCTTCTTTCCGGTTGCCTCATCTTGCTTCATAGTCTACCATGTTTGTTTCTTGCCTGCCAATTGCCTGGTTGCTTCTCTTCCTTCGATAGATATGGCTCTATTGAGTCGTCGCGCCAGGGCGCTGCCTCCGATCACCGCGACATAACTTGCGAAAGCCAGCAGGCTGATGCAGACGCTACTGGGGTATCCTGTATAAAAACCAATCGTAATGCCCATCCAGGTCATCGCTATTGCGAGTCCGGCTGATAGGGCCAGGGCGGCGTAGGGGCGAATCGTCACCTGCTGGGCGATGGCTGCGGGCAACAGTAGCAGCGCCAGCACCAGCAGCGCCCCCACTGCCAGCGTTGCCTCGCTGACGGTAATCGCCAGCAATGCCATGAAGCCCAGGCCAAGTGCTCGCACCGGAATACCTTTCGCCGCTGCCACATCCGGGTCTAGCGAGGCGAAGAGCAGCGGACGCGCGATTAGCACGAGCATCAGGAGTGCCAGGGTGCTGGTGATGGCGATGATTCCTAGCTGGCTGTTTGAGATGCCCAGGATGTTTCCGAATAACACCGTTATCCCTGAGAAACCGGTTCCGGTCCCGCTGACCTGGGAAGTGAATAGGTAGAGGAAAAGTACTCCGAGCCCCAGGACCCAGGAAAGTACAATCCCAACGGCTACATCCCGTCCCCGCAGTCGCTCACCCAGGCCTCCCATTGCCAACGCGACGGCGACGGTCGTCACCAGCAGGCTCAGGAGTGGATTGAAGCCGAGCGCTGCGCCTCCCAACGCGCCCGTGAAGGCCACATCCGAGAGCGCCTCTCCCGCAAAGGCCTGGTGACGCAGCACTACAAAGTAGCCGACCAGTCCCGCGACGAGGCTCAAGATGGTTCCCGCGAGCAGGGCCTGCCGCATAAAGTCGTAATTGAGCATCGCCTGCACATCCTGCCACAGATTCAGTGAGAAAGCAGGCAGTATGCCCGCGAATAGTATGTTCATGCCTCACCTCCCACCCGCGCTGTACGCGATGCGATGGCACGCCGTCCTTGCCGGTCAAGCGCGAAGCGGACGCCGCGCGCCAGCAGGTATGTGCCAAATGCGAAGGTGGTGATAAAAAAGCTGACCGGATAGGGCGTGAAATAGCCCACGGCCAGTCCCAGCCAGGTGAAGATGAGAGCCAGTACAACCGCTACAGCCACGGCTATGGCAGGACGGGTAGTCATGTATTGCGCGATGGCCGCGGGCGTCACCAGCAGCGCGAAGATAAGCAGCACGCCTACGATCTGCACAGCCAGCGCAACCACGAGCGCCAGCAGTACCAGATAGCCAAATGCCAGTGCGCGTACCGGCACCCCACGTGCGGCAGCAACATCAGGATCAAGGGAGGCAAAGAATAAGGGCCGGGCAATGCAAACCAGGATGGCAAGCAAAGCAATTGTTGCCCAGACGATCACATTTACGTCGGCATCGCTAATGCCCAGGATGTTGCCAAATAGCACATCGTAGATACTCGCCGCGTACTCGGCAGTGGACAGATGAATGAAGAGGAAACCGAGCGCGAGCGAGGCGGTAAGAACTGCCCCTACCGCGATATCGCTCTGGCGGCTCTGTCGCTCTCCCACGTTGAGCGCCTGGATGCCGATGGCTGCCGCCAGTCCTGCGATAAAAAGACCCACGACCGCTGGAACTCCCAACAGGGCGGCTCCCGTCGCCCCGGCGAAACCCACATTGGAGAGGCTGTGGCCCGCGAAGCTCTGGCTGCGCAACACCATAAAATAGCCCATAATTCCCGCGCCCGTGGCAACCAGCGTCCCGGCAAGGTAGGCGTTTTGCATGAAGTGAAATTGCAGCAATATCTGGAGATCGCTGACCGGGTTCCAGGAGAGCGAGACTCCATCAGCGAAGAGGACGTGCATAGTGATTTGCCTCCTCTGCCGGTTGTCCCACTACCACAATGCGCCCGTCGCTGGCCCGCAGCACTTCGATAGGAGTCTGGTAGAGCCGCGAGAGTGTTTCTGTGGTGATCACTTCTTCCGGCGTTCCCACAGCAACCTGTCCGTTTGCCACATATACCACGCGATCAACAGCCGGCAGGATAGGATTGACATCATGCGCCACCAGTAGCACCGCTGCCCCCGTTTCCTGGCTGATCTGCCGGATCACAGCGGCGACGCCTTGCTGGTTTTTCAAATCCAGACTTTCCAACGGCTCATCCAGCGCCAGGATTTGTGGCTGTGTGACCAGGGCCTGCGCGATCAGCAGCCGTTGCTGTTCGCCGCCCGAAAGCTCTCCAACAGGCCGGTCGGCATAGGCGCCGGCTCCCACGAGGTCGATAGCTTCCTGAACGCGCCGTGCAGCATCACGCGCCTTTTGAGGCTGGAGAAATGGCAGCGGCAAGCCCCAGTTGCTCCCATCCAGCCCCAGCCGCACGATACTGCGACCGCGTACCCGGACGTCAGCGTCAAAATGTCGTCTCTGTGGCACGTAGCCAATAGCCGCGTTGCCCCGCCGCGCCGGGTGACCGAATACGGACAGCCTGCCTTGAGATAGTGGAATCAGTCCAAGAATAGCTTTGAGCAGCGTCGACTTGCCGGCTCCATTGGGGCCAAGAATGGCAAGGAATTCTCCTGGTTGCACGGAAAGGTTCACATTCTTCCAGATGGTGCGCCCGCCCAGCACAACCTCTGCCCCCTCCAACTGGATGACGGCTGGCGTAGTAGTGGATGTGATGGAAGTGGTAAGTGATTGATCGGTCATCAATGTTCTGAGCTCCTTGCGCCATACGAAGTGCTTGCTTCCTACAATCATTACTTGCCCGTAGCCTGTGCCAGGGCATTTTCTATCCCCTGTAATTGCGCCGATTGCCACGCCTGGAATGTAACATTCGCCGGCGATAATGTCTCAGTAATCGTCGTTACGGGAATTGAATTGGAATGCGCCAGGCTAATCAAAGCCTGAATATTGTTGGGTGTGTTCTGCGAATTATAGACCAGGATTTTGATCTGATGCTGGCGAATCTGCTGCTCGACGGTCGCCTGGTCTGAGGCCGAGATATCTTCTCCCTCGGATACCGCCTTCAGGTAGGAATAGGGCGTGATAAGGTTCAGTCCCAGCGCGGGCGCCATATAGGAGAAGATGCTTTCGGTCGCCCCGACAGGTGTGCCGGAATACTGCGCTTTGATGGAAGCGATCAGATCATGATACTGCTTGAGGCCAACGTTCAGAAATGCCTGCGCCGATTGGTCAAATGCCGCGGCATCGGTCGGGTCGATTGCCTTCAAATCATCGCGCATCTTGTTCGCCACGGCAGTCACATAGTCAGGATTATACCACATGTGTGGGTTATCTCCTGCGTGCTTGCCGAGGAAGTCGCCCACATTCAATTCTTTGCGCCCGCTCACCGGGTTGGCCTGCAGGAGCCGGTCGGCCCAGGGATCATAGCCGGCGCCGTTGATGATGACATATTGCGCCCCTGCTATCGTCCGTGCATCTGCTGTGGTCGGTTCGTAGCTGTGCGGGTCGGCGTTAGGATCACTAATAATACTGGTGACATGTACGTGACTGCCACCAACCTGTGCCGCGATACTGCCCCAGAAATTTTCCGCCGCCACGACCTGCACCTGTCCCCCACTCCTATTGCCAGACGAATTCATAGTGGTGCTGCAGCCGCTGACGATCATCAGCAGCAAAAGGAAAACACTGGCCATTGCTCCTGGCAGGATGAAGATACGCGATCGAAACACAGCCGCCTCCTTACGCAAGAGAAATAACCTGTGAATTCTCCGCATAATGATATACCGTATCAATACTATAGCATCTAATGAGACGCAGTGTCAATAGCGAATGAGATGAAAACTCAGTTAAGGCGGAAAAATCATTTCAAGGCCGGTGCTGTTACACCGGGATGCTTCAAGCCATTTCTCGCTTTCCCATGCTATAATAAGGCATATGGATAAGGTAGATAAGCTGGACGAATTAGAAGCGCTGTTGCAAGTAAAATTTCACGATCGTTCCATCTTAGAGCGAGCGGTGACGCATCATTCTGTCTGTCCAGATACGGCTGTGCATGATTCGTATGACACGCTGGAATTTCTCGGCGATGCGATTCTGGGCGCGCATGTTGTTGAGTATATCTACAGGCATTCCCCCGATGCCTCGGAAGGCGAGATGACATCGTTGAAATCGGAGGCGGTCAGCCGGCGCGTGCTGGCAAAGATCGGGCAGAATCTCGGACTTTTCCCCTACATTCGTGTCGATGTCGCCAATTTGCGCACTTTTAATGAGCGCTCGCGTGATTCTTTGTGCGCCGATGTGCTAGAAGCCCTGGTAGGGGCTATCCAGATCGACCAGGGGGCGCAGGCGGCCTACGATTTTGTGGCGCGCATCGTTTTTCCTGTCGTTGAGCAGTTAAGCCATCAGACCCTCGATAGCAATCCGAAAGGGCGCTTGCAAAAGATTGTGCTACAGCGTTCCGGCACGCTGCCGCGTTATCGCGTATTGGAGCAAAGCGGGCGCAACAATGATCGCCTCTTCACGGTGGGCGTATTCGAACACGAATTTCTGCTGGGCCTGGGTCAGGCTTCGAGTATTAAAGAGGCCGGGCGTTTGGCCGCGCGCGAGGCTCTGGAAATCCTGCGTGCCCAGTATGATATTTGATGAAAAAAGTAAGATATTCTTTCAGAATCGCCTGCTTTGTGGGTAGCATTTTCCTTTACTCTCATAATATCGCATACTTGCATCAAGCATATACAATAGAGTGGATAACTCAAGAGGGACGAGAAATTGTAGATGGCACAGGCCGGGTTAATACAAGAGCAATTTGGATGGTACGAGGCGAGTTTGCCGCTTGTAGAGCGCAAAAAGCGCGGTCATTTTTCAACGCCCCCCCTACTTGTCGAACACATTCTGGATGCCTGTGGCTATACTCCTGAAGCGAGCCTCGCTCATTTACGCGTACTTGATCCCGCCTGTGGCAGTGGCAACTTTCTTGTGGCGGCCGCGCAGCGTTTGAAGGCCTTTGCGAGACGCGTGGGCCTATCGAACGCCGAAAGCATCGCTCTGCTCGAACGCAACCTGTGGGGATTTGATCCCGATCCTGTCTCGTGTTTTCTGGCCGAGATGCGCCTGCGTATGGAGATGGGGGATGTCCCGGCTTCTCTGCATATTCACCAGGCCGATAGCCTGGTGCTCTCATGGGAGCCGTGTGTTGATTTGTTTATCGCCAATCCCCCGTATTTAGCGGCCAGGAATACCGACCTCAGTGGCTATCGTTCCACGCATAGACGCGGTCAGGTCGATAGCTACCTGCTATTTCTGAACCTGGCTCTCTCGGTGGTCAGACCTGGTGGCTGGATTGGCCTGGTATTACCAGACCCGGTGCTGGCGCGTGCAAATGCCGCCGGCGAGCGAGCCCGTTTGCTCGAAGAGATGACCGTGCATCATCTCTGGCACCTGTCTGGTGTCTTTGCGGCAGAAGTGGGAGCCGTGGTAATCATTGCGCAGAAACGTTCTCCCACTCCGGCGCACCAGGTAGCGTGGATAAGGCAACGATGGGCATGCGCAAGAGCACACCGGCCACGGAGACTACCTGAACTGCGTGCCGTCTCGCTGGAAACCCCTGGCATGATTCCCCAATCCGTTTTCACACGGCAACCGAATGCTGAACTACGCTATCTTTTGAGCAGCGAGCGGGGCATGGCAATTGAACGCCTGCGCTCCTATCTCGCCGGTTCTTCCGGTGAAAGGAAATGCCTGGCGCCTCTCGGCGAATTTTTATCGATTTGCCGCGGAGAGGAACTTGGCCGCGAGAGCCCGTGGTTGAGTGAAATGCTGGAGCAATCGCCTCACTATCGCCCCGTCTTACGGGGCGGTATAGATATCCATCCCTATTGCATTCCGCATACACGCTGGCAAATCGCGCGGGATTCTATAGAAAAACCCATTGAGCGCTACTTATCACCTAAATTGCTGGTAGTGAAGAGTACGGAGCGCTTGCAGGCGACAGTTGACCTGCATGGACACGTGGCTTTACAGACACTCTATTTATTGCATCTACGTGATACAAGTAACATAGAAACTCTGTATTTTTTCCTGGCGTTGCTCAATTCGCGGCTGCTCCGTGAATATGTCTATCTCCTGCATACCGCTTATAAATGGGTGCAGCCGCAGATAGAGCAGGGTGTCTTAGCCCGCCTGCCTGTTCCCCTGGTCGCGCCGGAGGAACGGCAGCCGATCATTGAGCGGGCCAAACGCCTGGTCGATGCTTGCAGCGCGGTGGGCGCCGTTGTAGAATGGGATGAGCATATCGCCAGCATGTACGAGGAACTGGAGCGTGCCATCTGCGCGCTTTACGATGCGGTTTTACCAGGATTATTTGCTGGCGCAGCATTCTTTACTGACAGAGGAGTCATGACATATGGCTGAGACGCGTCCAATTCGTGTATTAGTGGCCAAGCCGGGCCTGGATGGGCATGATCGCGGCGCGAAAGTCATCGCCCGCGCCCTGCGAGACGCCGGCATGGAAGTGATTTATACAGGTATTCGCCAGACGCCGGAAATGATCGTCGAGGCAGCCATCCAGGAAGACGTGGATGCGATTCTGATGAGCATTCTCTCCGGCGCGCACATGGCCATCTTCCCTAAAGTGATGGAGCTGTTGAAGGAAAATGGCGTAGACGATGTGTTGGTAGCCGCCGGCGGCATTCTACCGGACGAGGATATCCCTGCTATCAAGGCCATGGGCATCAAGGGGTGTTTTGGACCCGGCACCTCGACCGAAGAGATCATTGAATTTGTGCGCAACAACATCCACGTGGATCGCCTGAAAGCGGAGGTCTAGCGTACCTTGCAGAACATTGTTGAACGGCTGCTCAATGGAGACCGCCGTGCGCTGGCCCGCATGGTGACGCTGATCGAGAATGAATCCCCGGTTGCCCGGCGCTACCTTGCCGAGTTGCACCAGTACGCGGGCCATGCCCATATCATCGGGGTGACGGGCGCGCCGGGTGCTGGTAAAAGCACGCTGGTTACGCATATCGTGCGCGAACTACGCCGCCGCGAGCGCAAAGTAGGGGTGGTAGCGGTTGATCCAACCAGCCCTTTCAGCGGCGGAGCCATCCTGGGTGATCGCATTCGCATGATGGAACTGGCCGGCGACCCTAATGTCTTCATTCGCAGCATGGCGAGTCGCGGCAGCCTGGGAGGGCTTTCGGCCTCGACCCGTGATGTGGTGCGTGCCATGGACGCCGCAGGCTACGACCCGATCATCATCGAGACCGTAGGCACCGGGCAGGCCGAGGTCGAGGTGATGCGCGCCGCCCAGACGGTGCTGGTGGTCAGCGCCCCCGGTATGGGCGACGAGGTGCAGGCTATCAAAGCCGGTATCCTGGAGATCGCCGACATTTTCGTGGTTAGCAAAGCGGATAAACCGGGCGCCGATCAGACCGTCGCGGAACTGGCGATGCTCCTGAGCCTCGATCCACAGCGCCGCCTGCACGATAAATCGAAACCCTACTGGCGCATCCCCGTCCTCAAGACCTCGGCCATCAAAGATCAGGGCATCACCCAGCTTGTAGATGCCATAGAACAACATCGCGCGTACCTCCTGGAGAGCGGTATGCTCACCCGCCGTTCTCAGCGCCAGGTCGAAAGCGAGGTGCAGGCGCTGGTGTTACACTCCGTAGTCAACGCGCTGAAAGCCAATGTAGGTGAGGATGAATGGCGGCAGATGGTGGAGGATATTACGAAGCGCGAACGCGATCCGTACAGCGTGGCGAAGGAGTTGGAGGAGAGGATTGGACTGAAGTAATACTCTCCATTTTTCATGCTAGAGTTTTTCCCATGTTGCTCTGTCGATTAATCAGATCTTTACGCTAGGAGGAGAGTAATGAGAAGAGATTTACCAGAACAGGCATGCTGGCTCCTGCTGGCTTTTGAAAGTGGACTTCCTATTCGTATCGTCAACGACATTCTTGTGGCGTGGTGTATACAAAGTAAGCGCTCGTTGCAAGAGTTCTTCGCCGCAAGCGCAGGAGAGTGGATAAAGACGTGCCGCCTTCATGCAGGTATGATTGAGAAGTTGGAGAAAGCGAGAGAGAAACTTGTGGGACAGGCATTTCTCGTAGAACAACTGGCTAACGATTCTATCTCATTACTCACAGTACTGGATGATGAATATCCTAAGTTACTCAAAACGGCGCTCAAACGTGATCAGACGCCTCCAGTTCTATTCTATGCCGGTGATTTGCACATTCTCGAACGCAAAACGATTGCCATTATCGGTTCGCGCAATGCTGGAGAAGAAAGCCTTGCTTTCACTCGTGCTGTAGCAGAATACTTAGCAGCGCGAGGGGCAAATGTTATCAGTGGAAACGCGCGTGGTGTTGACCGGGCCGCATATGAGGGAGCAATCAGTGGAGATGGGTGTACAACCGTTGTGTTGCCTCATGGCATACGTAAGTTAAGCCGCGTACAAATGCAGGTGCTACTACCGAACATCGAAGCTGGAAAAGTACTGTTGATAAGCCAGCTTCATCCTGATGCTCAATGGGTACTAAGCCGCGCGATGGAGCGCAATAAGGTAGTGACTGGCCTTGCGCAGATTGTGATTGTGGCCGAATCAGATATTCAAGGTGGTACCTGGTCGGGAGCCAACGGTGCTTTAAAACAGCATCGACCCCTGTATGTTCGTGAGCCTGAGCTTACCTCATCGCTTCCGGGTAATAAAGCTTTGATAGGGCTTGGTGGCCATCCCTTATCCTGGCCTACAGATGCTCTTTCCGATGTTCTATCTCCTTTGCTCGCAGCAAGTGATCAGTTACGCCAGAAACAGAATGGTACTTCTAATCGTCCTGACCAGCTTTCGCTGCTTGCCATTTCTAGCGAGTAGCGAATCTATCTATGTCTACAACCGTCCTTGACCTGCGAGGCCGCGACCTCATCATCATCCCACCCAAAGATATGCTGCACTTGCCAACTGAAGAATTGCAGCAGGCTCTTTTTGGCGATTACTTGCCCACGGCTATACGCATCGCGATGGGGCGAGATAAACGCCAGCATTTTTTGCGCACCCTGCCCATGAACTTCAGCGCAGTCAAAAGCGCTCTACGTAAACACCAGACCCCTTTCAGCGTTGCCTTCGAGGAACGTCCAGCGTTGCCGTTTGAGACCTTGCTTTCCATAGAACCGCGTCCGTACCAGGAGGAGGCTTTGACGCGCTGGCTGGCGGAGGGCAGCGCGGGCGTTGTCGTACTGCCGACGGGCGCGGGCAAAACGCTCGTTGCGGCCATGGCCATCCATGAAACCGGGCTGTGGACGCTGGTTGTGGTTCCCACACTTGATTTGCTGCAACAATGGCGCAATGCGTTGATCGCCGCTTTGGGATTGGCGAGGGCTAGTGAAGTCCTACAGGCCGACGAATCGGCGATGGGCGCGATGATGGAATTAGACAGCAAGGCTGATAAATCGGTCCCGTCCCCGGTTACATCCCCTGCACTATCGGATAAGATTGGCGTCTTTGGTGGCGGCGACAAAGATATTCGACCGGTTACCATCATCACGTATGATTCCGCCGCGCTGTATCCACGCGAGTTGCGGCGCTTTGGGCTGCTGATCTTCGATGAATGTCATCATTTGCCCGCGCCAACCTATCGTTTGATCGCCGAAAGCGCGTTTACTCCCCTGCGTTTAGGTTTGAGCGCCACGCCCGAACGCAGCGATATGGCTCATGTGGATCTGGATGGGCTGATTGGGCTGGAAGTCTATCGCCGCTCGCCGTCTGAATTGACGGAGGGACGCTTCCTGGCACAATACCAGGAAGTGCGCATCGATATTGCCCTATCGAGCGAGGATGAGGCTCGTTATGCTGTACAACGGGATATCTATCGCTCGTTTTTGCGGCGACGGCGCATCAGCATCAACTCGCCGGAGGATTTTCAAAAGAAGCTAATTTTTCTCAGCGCCCGCGATCCCGAGGCACGTGAGGCGATGCTGGCATGGCGCGAGGCTCGCAGTATCGCTATGAACGCCCCGGCTAAATACGCGGAAATTGAACGGCTCCTGCGACTGCACGCCAGTGACCAGGTCATCCTGTTTTCTGAGTACAACCCGGTCGTCGAGGAAATCAGTCGCCGCTTTTGCCTGCCAAACATCACCTACAAGACTCCTGCCGAAGAACGTCGCATTATCCTGGAGCGCTTTCGCACGGGCCAGTACAGCAAGCTCGTCACGGGTCGCGTGCTGAATGAGGGCGTCGATGTGCCCGATTGCCGCGTCGCCATCATTGTCAGTGGCAACAGTACGAGGCGCGAATATATTCAACGCCTGGGGCGCGTCCTGCGCCCCAAGCTCGAACAGGCTGTGCTCTATGAACTCGTCACCGCGGGCACGACCGAAGAGGACATTGCTAAACGCAGGCGCTAGTTGTGCTGCTGCACTTCGTCACAGTTAAAATTGCCAGGCGCTGAATGCTGCCATAGATCCAGGTCACACCTCCTGTGAAGGTACCCGTGAGCGGGTCGATATGACCGGAATATGCGTAGCGAAGCTGCGTTACAAGGTCGCCCAGTGTGCTCAGCGATGAGGTCTGTACCAGTTGATCGTTGGGCGTATCAAGCAGTTGTATTGTGTCCAGCCGCGCATTCTGCAGCCAGACCTGCACTTGATTGAGAGCCTTATCGATTTGCGCCGCCATGATTTGGGTCGTCTTTGTCGCGCCCGGCGCACCCGTTACTCCTTGCAGGTGCGCTCCAATGTGTTTCACAAAGCCAATGGGATGCGTCTGCGTGCAAGTATCAAGCAGGGGTACGCGGGCAATCTTAAAAATTGTGCCATTTTCGGGGCCAATTGGCGTCCCGGCCGGCACGTGCTGCAAATCTGGCACGATACAGGTGTCTCCATCCAGGTAGTACAACACATTGAGAAGCTGTTGCCGAACCCCCGCCGCATCCTTGCTACCCCAGTGGTCATTCGCGTTCACTCCCCATTTGAAGACCTCCTCTGTATCTCGCTCCAGCCAGATGCCTAACCCACCATACAGGCCATACGTTTCGGTCAGTTGTTCGCCGGAGAGCAGGTGGCGCAGGTGATCCAGCATGCTGAAATGAAACTTTGTATCAGCGGGATTGGGGGCGTGCGGGATAGCTGCCGCAAAGCGCCAGGCGCTGTAATCTAATGTGGGTGTACTCGGCGTATTAGAGGCATCCTCCTGCGTAATCAGAAACCGGCTATAGGTCGCAAGCAGGTTTGAATGCTGTGCATCACCCGGAAACACATAATGTACCAGGCCATTTTGCACCGTTAACGGCCCATTTCCTAACAGCAGCGGTGTCACTGCATCACTACCCGCGTCTCCTAGCAACCAGGCGTAGTAAGCTTTGCCCGCCGGCGGAGCAGGTATATTGTGCAGGTCAACCTGCAATTCGTCGTTAAGACCTTGATTATTGTTGACATATAAGCGCCCACTGCTCAGAAATTGCACCTGCCCAACGATGTTGCTTGTTACGGCCGGTGGCGGAGCAGACTTATGCGGGAATAGCAGAAAAGCGCTGGCGATAGAGCCTGATAGGAGCAGCAGGATCAACACGATCAACGCAATCAGTAAGCCTCTACGCCGCCGCTTTTTTGGTTCAGGTGGCGGTGGGAAATCATTATTGACGAGCAGTGGCGTAGCCGGCGCGGGTACGGGTGTCCTGAGTTGCGGCGAGTTCGGAGTAGCGGAAACTCCTGTGGGGTTATTGGCAGGTGTTGTGCCGGGCGAACTCGACGGACCAGACGAGCTGGGTACACCTGGCAGGCTGGAGGCCGAGATGGGGCTGAGCGGACTACCCGTGTTCGTCGCCGGTAGCAAGGGTGTGGCGTAAGCAGCCTGCTGAACAGGCGGAAGAGAACCGATGCCCGGCTGCGATGAAAGGGATGGCGTCATACCCCTGGACTGATTCGCCGGCGTCAGGTATGTTGGAGCATTCGTATCCGTTATCAGATAACCTGGCCTGCTGATCTCCGATGGGGCGGACAGGTTAAAGGCGTCGGCTATTGCATCAGCCAGGGCGCCGGCGCTGCTGTAGCGGGCAGGGGGGTCTTTGGCCAGGCTGCGCATGATCACCATGGAAAGCGCGGGAGGGATGTTCGGGTTGATTGCCGCAGGCGGAGCGGGCGTGGCGCTGATGTGCTGGATAATGATGGCGGGTACAGTGTCGCCGCGAAACGGCTGCGTGCCTGTGCAGATTTCGTAGAGGATGATGCCCAACGAGTAGATGTCACTGCGCTCATTGCCGGGTCGCCCCTGTGCCTGCTCCGGCGCGATGTAGAGCGGAGTGCCCATCCACGAGCCACTTTGCGTGCCTGTGCTGGTTCCCAGCAGCTTGACGATCCCGAAATCCGTCAGGATCGGCTCCCCCATAGTCGTTTGTGAGGTATTGCGCGCATCCAGCAAAATGTTGGCCGGCTTGATATCACGATGGATCATGCCGCGATGGTGCGCGTAATCGATGGCCCTGCCAAGGGCGGTAAAAAGGTACACAATTTCGTTGGCCGGCGGAAATTTGCCAACGCGCGAGGTGACGCGGATATAATCGGCCAGCGTCGATCCCTCGATGTAATCCATGACCATATAAGCGATAGTGTTGCTGGTCTCCGGGGGGCGGGAGATCTGGAAGTCGTGGATCTGGACGATATTGGGATGATGCAGGGAGGCGATGACCTGGGCCTCGCGCTCGAAGCGGGTAATGAAATTGGGATCATTCTGCAGGTCGGCGTGCAGAATTTTCAGCGCCACGTAGCGCTGCAACTGGGTATCCATGGCCTTCCATACTTCTGCCATGCCACCGCGACCGAGGCGCTCGCGCAGCTCATATTTGCCAAGCCGTTGTGCCGCTGTACTCATAATGTGTCTCCTTCGATGCTGCGATTGCCCGAATGAAGGACTCCTACTCGCCTGTATCTTCGGCCTTTTCCACGCCTCCATCTCCAGGAAAGCAATGATAGATGATGAAAATGAACTCGCACACAAGTTCTCTTGTGCTTTCAGACTCATTATCAAGCAGGTTGGGATGAATGTCAATGCAACATCTCACAGTAAATCTGCGGAATTTGTACAAAAAATACAGCAAGCGAGCATTCAGCTACCTGTTCTGACTAAAGGAAATACGCGCGCTCCGACCGTTTTTACAGGGCGAAGTTTGCATTTCTATACACCAGAGCAGTTTTTCCTGTATAATTAACGCGCGTGAAAAAGAATAGCAATACAGGGATGATATGATATAGTGAAGGAGCAATTTGTGCGTTTTAGCCTGCAAGATGTGAAGAAGCAGGTACAACGGCGGGGCAGTGATTTGTATGTCGCGCTTCACTTTTTGCGACCCGGCGAGTTGTATGCTGAGATAGCGAGCCTCGTTGCTTTTCATGAGCAGCATATCGGCCTGAGACAGCGGCAATTTTCGGTTGATGAAGCCCGCGCGTTGATTGCCGATTACCGGCTGGCGAACTGCTTGCTGGCAACGCTCAGCGCCTGGTATACGTGGCAGCAGCCTGACTGGAAAGAAACGCTCCTGCGCCTGGGAAATGACGCCCTGACCCGCCTCGAGGAAGCCGGTATCACCTCTCCTATCTACCTGCGGCTCGCGCTTTACAACTATATTAATGCGGGCTATAGCGGCTTTCTGGATGGGCAGCAACGAGACGAGATTCTGCAAACCTTCGCAGCATCCCAGGGTTTGAGCCTTGCCGGTCTCGAATACTTGCTGGCCCTCGACAGCGACTCCGAAGCAGTGCTCCTGCGAGAAACAGCCCGGCCACCATCTGTCCAGGAGGTCGCCAGCCTGTATAACCGGTGGACATTCGAAGCCGCGCTGTTCAATGCCTCTGACGTACATTTCGCCATCGATTGCCAGGCTTTCATAGAGGCGCAAAACATCGAAAGTTCCTCTCGTGTGCCTCCCACCGGCATCGGCTCAGTCATTAAACGCCTGTGCTACCTGGCGCGTAAACTCGGCGTCTATTACGACCTGACCTATGAGAATGACTGGCCATCTGCTATCCTGCACCTCACGCTCTATGGGCCGCAGGAAATGACCGGCGCTCCGCAGCAGTATGGCTTGCGTCTTGCCAGGCTCTGCCGCATGCTCCTCAACTACGGTTCATGGCGTCCCTCATCCATTATCACTCCTGCCTCGTCCTTTCCTCGCAGGGGCCGATTGATCGCACCCGGCGCCGATTTAACGGCCTCACAGGACACTGTGAACAAAGCGCAGAGCAGCGAAGCCCGTATCAATCCTTCGACCCCTCGTAGCCGTCCGAAATTGATCGGCGCTATTCGCGAGGCCGAAGCAACCGTGCATTTCTTGCAACGCTCCTACCGCTTCGTTATGAGCGCCGACCTGCTCAAACTCCTGCCCTCAGATGCCATATCCTCCGAAGTCCTATCTCATCACAGCAATGGAGGAAACAATTCTTCCATTGAGGAGGGCTACAGCGACCGTAAGGGCCAGATTGATCGTGCCCCCAGTAGCGTTTCCCCCGCAGCATCTCAAAAGGTGGAGAATCCTTCATCTATCTTCGATAGCAGTATCGAGCAATCGTTCGCGGAGGCGTTCGGAGCGCTGGCAAATAGCCATGCCACCGATGGCTGGCAATTGGAACGCGAGCCAGAACCGTTATTGCTGCCCTCACCATCCGGTGAAATGGTCTCGCAAAGCATCTTCATCCCCGATTTTGCGCTCACTCGTGGCTCGCGCCGCATCTATGTGGAAATTCTCGGTTTCTGGACACCCTCCTACCGCGAACGTAAAATTGCCAGGCTGCAACAACTCAAAACGCGCGACGATCTCGTTCTGGCTATTCCTGTCGAGGCCCGCGCCGCCTTCGCTGCCATCGCCTCTGATTTTCCTATAGTCGTGTACGATGGGCAGCTTTCGGCGACAGAACTCTTGCAGGTGCTGCGCAGCCGTTACGATGATGTGGAAGAGCGGCTGGCTTGTATCGACCTGGGGATGATACGTGAGCGCGTAATGAAAGAGGGTCTGCTGCCCGAACGGCCCTGCTACGAACTCTTGCACTGTTACCGGCGTTCGGAATTGCAGCGGGCGGCCGAGCTCGTTGTCACCGGAACGGTTGCCTTTACCATGGGAGTAGGATTATACGCGGCTGGCTGGTTAGAACATCTACAAACTTCATTCGTACATTGGATAGAGACTGTGCTGCGGGAGCGGTCTAGCGCTGAAATATCCTTGCAGGAGGCCATGCAGTATTGCCGCTCATTGTCGCCCGTCCTGGAGCGGTGTGAGGATGTCGTTATTGAAGCGCTTATCGGTCTCTGGCCGCAGGTGCATGTGAGTCGTAGTTCGATATTCGATGCGGCCATAAGCCTGGCGAACAATTCAGGAAGCGGTGTACTGGCTGACCAGTCACATGAGAACGAAAGCGTAGGGATGGTTGCCTATACACCTGCTGGTGCATTGCCCGGGAAACAGGTACGAGAACAGCGGGCGACATACCGTAAGGGTGATCCTGGTGGTCGTCCGCTCCCAAATAAGGGACGCTCACCCGCGAACAAAAACCGCTCGTCCTCCAATGAAACTGTGCAGGGAGATTTATGGGGTTAAAGTATCCGTTCTGGTCGAAATAGGATGATAAGAAATAAGATGGATGTAAAAGAACTTGTAGGCGTAAGTCTTGGCACCTGTACTATCGAACGTATCATCGGTCAAGGTGGCATGGGAGCCGTCTTCCTGGCTCAGCAATCACGACCGGCACGAACTGTAGCGGTAAAAGTGTTGCTTCCAGCTTCCGCTTATGATACCGGTGAGTTGCGTATCGTGTTCGAGCGCTTTCGCCGCGAAGCCAATACGATTGCCAAACTGGAGCATAAAAATATTTTACCGGTCTATGAGTATGAGGAGGCGGAGGTGAATGGGCAGCGCCTGGCCTACCTGGTAATGCCCTATATCCGCGGCGGGACGCTGCGCGAACGCATTGACGAGATGAGGCGCGAGGGACGGCAGTTCGATCTGGATACAGTTGGCAACTATATCAACCAGGTTGCGGGTGCGCTGAGCTACGCGCATGGTCTGGGGATAGTGCATCGCGATATCAAGCCCGGCAATCTGCTCTTTCACACTGATGGCCGCCTGCTGCTGAGTGATTTTGGCATTGTACACTTGCGTGCCATGCCGTCACTGACGATGGCAGGGAGTTTTCTCGGTACGGCGGAATACGCTTCGCCGGAGCAGATCAGTGGGGGTGCGGTGGATGCGCGCTCGGATATTTATTCGCTGGGCATTGTGCTTTTTGAACTTTTGACGGGCAAGGTACCCTTTAGCGGTCCGACACCTTTTGTGGTGATGCCGAAGCACATACACGAACCGGTTCCTTCGGTGAGAGCCATGCGTCCTGACCTCTCGCCCGCCGTTGAATTTGTAGTCAAAAAGGCTCTGGCTAAGCAGCCGAAAGATCGCTATGCGAGCGCGAGCGAGATGGCAGCCGATTTCCAGGCCGCCATCTCTTCTGCCCTTTCCGCCGCCGCCGGTCTATGGCTTCCAGGCGATGCCAATCCCGGCGATCTCACCGTCGCCGGTACTGCCTGGCAGTCGTCACTATCAGCGGCAGGCACAATACCACCCGCCCAGTCGCCGGGAGCATACTCCGCGGGGCAAACGCCATTAGCGGCAGGGCAACCACAAGGGATCAACGGGCGACCACAAGAGATCGCCCCTACAGTGGCTGCGCCTGCTCTCGTAGGGATCGGTCAATCGGCGGGCGCGATGAATCGGCCCCCACGTAGTGATGAACAGTATGCGCCGGGGTTGCAGCAGCCGCTTCAATTGCCGCCCTTGCCAGGGACGAATGGAGCAAATGCGCCCGCTGCCTCGATACCGGCATATCGTCAAGGGCGAAGGCTGTACTATTACGGCGTCATTGTGGCCGGCATTTTGCTGCAATTGATCGTCCTTGCCCTCTTCTTCACACCTCTCAAGGCCGGCAACATGTCTCCTGCTCTTCTGGGTCTGCTGCTGGGCTTTGGTATCAATCTGCTTGCTCTGACTGCTATGCTCTTTACCGGCGTGACGCGCAGCCGGCCCATTCGCAAGCACTTCTATCGCAGCTTGATTGCCACGCTGCTGGCTCCTATCGTCAGCGGGTTTTTCATCAGTTACGGTATGCCGGTGAGCGGCAAAAGCATTGATGTGCCCCTCATAGCCTACCTTGTACTCTTGCTGAGCAACATCTATACCGTTCGCCAGCTCGGCGCCATCGACGCTGCCAGAGAACAGATTGAGGTTGCGCCCGTGCTATGGCGTCCCGCGATGATAGGCGCGTTAACCGGCCTGCTCCCTTTGACGATGATCCTGATCTTCACGCTGATAGCTCCAATGGAACTTCCGGGAAATGGCTCATTTTTCGCGCGTATCTCCGGCGTACTCTTTCTGGCGCTGATCGGCGCGCCCACACCGGGTGCGATGATGGCGATATGGCTCTCACGGAACATGACCTTCCCTACCCTGCTGCGCAGCAGTGCTATCGCCGGGTGTTTGATGTTTGTAGGAGCGTTCCTGTTGGTGGCGCTATGGGGTTCGGCGCCCGGGAATCATACACTGTTGTATTATCACTTCAGCCAGCCTGGGCTGGCGGCTATCGTTATCGCCGTGGCGCTGGCATTGATCGGTATGCTGCGCGGTATGCTGGATGCGAAGGTGTACTTCTGGCTGAAAGCGAAAAGGAACTAGGGGCAGCCTCTTTGAGCTAGAGGATTTGGCGCGTAAACCTTGACTTTCTTCTCTCTCTCCTTTATACTCAATTTATGAGTACTTACTTATTGAGTAATGTGCTTTAGCAGTTACCCTGTAGACGCTTCATCACCTGGTAGAGATGAAGGAAAGAATACTATCGAAAGGAAGGAAAGATGGCTATTTCTGACTCAGCGATCCAGATCGTACCGGAAGTGCAACAGTTTATAGGTGAACCGCGTAAGATGTTGATTGATGGTCAATGGGTGGATGCCGCTTCTGGCAAAACCTTCGAGGTCTACAACCCCGCCACAGGTGAGGTGATGGCGCACGTAGCCGAGGGAGATGCCGAAGATATCAATCGCGCCGTACGGGCGGCACGCAAAGCTTTCGACGACGGCTCCTGGCGCAAGATGAGTCCCTCGCAGCGCGGCCTCTGCATTTCCCGGCTAGCCGATCTCATTGAGCGGCACAGCGAGGAGTTCGCGCAGCTTGAATCGCTGGATAACGGCAAACCCCTGACTATCGCCCGTGTCGCCGATATTCCCCTTGCCATCGACCTGTTCCGGTACATGTCGGGCTGGGCAACCAAGATTGAGGGCAATACCATTCCCATCTCCGCGGGCAATTATTTCGCATATACCTTGCGCGAACCAATTGGAGTAGTGGGCCAGATCATACCCTGGAACTTCCCGCTCTTGATGGCGGCCTGGAAGCTCGGACCTGCGCTGGCCGCGGGCTGCACCATCGTGCTCAAACCGGCGGAACAAACGCCTCTCTCCGCTTTGAAACTGGGGGAACTCATTCAGGAAGCCGGGATTCCCGGTGGAGTGGTCAACATTGTACCCGGCTTTGGCGAGACGGCGGGCGCTGCGCTTGCGGCCCATCCAGAGGTCGATAAAGTCGCCTTCACTGGCTCGACGGAAGTGGGCAAACTCATTGTGCAAGCAGCAGCGGGCAATCTCAAAAAGGTGTCGTTGGAACTGGGCGGCAAATCTCCCAACATTATTATGAAAGATGTTGATGTGCCAACTGCTGTTAAGGGCGCCTCTTTTGCCATCTTCTTCAATCATGGGCAGTGCTGTAGCGCCGGCTCTCGCCTCTACGTCGAGCGTGAGGTCTTTGACGAGGTAGTAGAAGGAGTTGCGGAGCAGGCGAAGAAAATCCGCCTGGGCCCTGGTTTCGATCCCAACACCGACATGGGGCCGCTGGTCTCCGATGAACAGTTGCGTCGCGTCACCGGCTATCTGGAGTCGGGCATATCCGGGGGCGCCAGGCCGCTCTCTGGCGGCGAACGCTATGGTGAGCAGGGTTACTTCGTCAAACCGACCGTGCTGGTGGATGTGCGGCAGGACATGAGTGTGGTGCAGGAAGAGATTTTTGGCCCTGTAGTAGTGGCGCAGCCGTTCAAAGAATTGGATGAACTCCTGCCCGTCGCCAACGATACCGTCTATGGCCTGGCGGCAGGCATCTGGACACGCGATCTCAGTAAGGCGCATCGCCTGGCTGCCAGCCTGCGCGCTGGCACAGTCTGGGTCAACTGCTATAACGTCTTCGACGCAGCCCTGCCTTTCGGAGGCTACAAACAATCTGGCTGGGGGCGTGAGATGGGCCACGAGGTACTGGAGAATTATACTGAGGTCAAGTCCGTGTGTATCGGTCTCTAGCAGGGCAGGTTAGACCTGGCGCAAGTAGATCAAGCGCAACTGCTCACAAAGTTTCTTCGTGGACTATGGGGCTTGATGTTCGGCAATGGTGGTCAGGCAGGTCAGACCAATCAGCTCTTCTTTACCTCGGGCTTATACGATGAAGCCGATGGCCTCTTCGGCATGATTACGCAGATTGCTTAGATTGGAATTTCAGCGGCGCGTGGTCTTGTAGAGGGCGACCACCAGGGTACGCCCTCGCGCCTTGCCAGTTCCTCACATGCGGGATGACTCATGTTCTACTGCAGCTCATCTATCTTCGCTCTACCCCTAACCCACTTCTTACAACTGATACATCATATACGCCGCCTCGCTGCTCGTAGCCCCCTGTAAACGGGTCCTTGGCCAGCAGCATTGGTGTGTCCAGGTCGATGAAGCGGAAGCCGCCCAGGCCGGCGACGAAATGCGCGGCTGCGCTTGCAGCCAGTCTTGACTCCATCATGGCGCCAATCATCAACTGTGTGTGGGTAGCGCGGCAAACAGCGGCAATGTCCAGCGCTTCTACGATGCCGCATTTCATCAACTTGATGTTGATGACATTGGCGGCCCCCATGGCGATCAAATGGGCAACGTTGGCGGCGCTATAAGCGCTTTCATCGGCGGCGACAGGCACGGAGGTATGCTGCGTGACGTAGCGCAGCCCCTCGTAATCCTCCTTAGGAACCGGTTGTTCCAGCAGCAGAGGGCGGATATCGCGGTCGTCCAGCGCTTCCAGGCACAGCAAAGCCTCGTTCGCCGTATAGCCCTGATTCGCGTCGAGCGTCAGGCCCAGACCAGGAGCCGCCTCGCGAACGGCCTCCACCCGTTCGACATCCTCGCGTAGCTCGCTGCCAACTTTGATCTTAATGCTGCTGATGCCGCGCGCGACAATATCCCCTGCCAGTTCGTAAGCATGTTCCGCGCTGACCAGCGGAATGCTCATATCGGTTTCGACTATCGTGCCTGCCCCGCCGAAGAAGACATAAAGCGGCATACCGTAAGAACGTGCCAGCGCGTCGAGCAGCGCCATCTCCATAGCGGCGCGAGCGGTAGCCTGGCTGAAATAGACGCTGTGCATTAGCTTCGAAAGGATACGCCACCGGGCCGCGTCTTTGCCCTCGATCAGAGCAGCGCAGCCGCGCGCGGCAGCAAGCGCCGTTTCCTGGGACTCACCCGTGCTGGGCGGAAAAGGCGCGCCCTCTCCGTATCCCATACTGCCGTCCTCCAGCTCGAGCGTGACCAGTATGTTGCGGGCCTCGGAAGTGCTCCCCGTAGCGATGGTAAAGGGCTCGCGCAGAGGAATATTGAGTGGCTCAACGGTGATGGAACGAATGGTTGTGCCTGACATCTCTTCCTCACAAACTCGTGCGATTGCGCTGCCTGTCGGCATGGCGTTCTATGGCCAGTTCGATCAAGCGATCCAATAATTCGGCGTAAGGCATACCGCTGGCCTCCCATAGTTTAGGATACATGCTGATTTCGGTGAAACCGGGCATCGTATTCACTTCGTTGATATAGACCTTATTCGTACCTTTCTCGATGAAGAAGTCGACACGCGCCAGGCCGCTGAGATCAAGCGCGAGAAAAGCCTTTAGAGCCTGGCGGCGCACCTCTTCCGCGATTTCTTGCGGCATATCGGCCGGGATCAGAATCTGGGATTTGCCGTCGATGTACTTGGCGCGGTAGTCGTAGAACTCGTTGCTGGAGATGACCTCGCCTACTACGGAAACGATTGGCTCGTCGTTGCCCAGTACAGCGCACTCGACCTCACGGCAGTCGATGCCGCGCTCGATAATGATCTTACGGTCATACTCGGCTGCGATATTAATAGCATGTTCCAATTCCTGCCGTCCATGGGCCTTGCTCACCCCCACGCTGGACCCCAGGTTGACCGGTTTGACGAAACAGGGATAGCCAAGCGTTTCTCCCACTGTGTTCAAAATGACTTCGGGCGAGCGTTCCCACTCATGGCGGCGGAATACGAGATAATCGGGGGTGGGCAGGCCAACAGAATGGAAGATCATCTTCATCTTCTCTTTATCCATGCCTAGCGAGGAACCTAGCACGCCGCAGCCGACATAGGGTACGTTTGCCATTTCGAGCAGGCCTTGCAACGCGCCATCCTCGCCATAGGTGCCGTGTAGCACCGGAAAAATCACATCCAGCGCCCCCTGGTTGCCGGGCATTTCGCCGCCCTTCAGAGGAATGAGGCGCCGCACGTGCGGATCGCCGGTAAGTGTGACCGCCGTCGTCTGCTCATCTCCGGTGTCCTCGCCAACGCTTTGTTCTGCTGCTATGAGCTGGCGTGGCTCGGTACCCAGCAACCACGAACCCTCCTTCGTAATGCCAATCGGTACAACTTCGTATTTATCTTTATCCAGGTTAGCCATGACAGAATTGGCGGAGGCTAGCGAAACCTCGTGTTCGCCCGAACGCCCACCAAAGATCAGGCCAATCCGTATCTTCTTTCCCTCCATATATAATCCTCCTCATGTCATGCTGAGCGCAGCGAAGAATCCCTGATTGCATCAATCAAACATCGCTATCATTGTTTCCATACGCATGCCCCGCGACCCCTTGAGCAGCACAAGGTCTGTTGCCTGCACGTTCTGTCGCAGCACTTCGGCGGCGGCATGTTTAGCCTCTGCCAGTTCAGCTTCATCCTCCACATCAGCCGGAAAGTAATAGATGTGGTCGGATGGCATACCGGATAGAATGGCTCCTTCCAGGTAGTAGCGTGCCATGTCTCCCACCGCGATCAGGTAATCGATGTTACCGGCCAGGGCCTCACCGCTGATGCGATGCTCCGCGCGCGCGTAGCGGCCTAGCTCGAAGATATCGCCCAGTACGGCCCAGCGTTTGCCTCCTGGCGGCAGTTCAGCGGTATGCATAGCCTGTACGATGGCGACGATCGATTGGCGATTAGCATTGTACGTATCGTCAATCAGTATGCTGCCATTTGGTCCGGCCTTGATTTCTCCCCGTCCCCTGGCCGGAGTAAGGCTTTCGAGCGCCTCAGCGATATCGTCAAGCTGCATCTCGGCAGCACATCCGGTGGCGGCGGCAGCCAGCGCCACAATCACACCGTGCGCGCCTGGTATATGTAGTTGTACGCGCGCCTGCTGTCCATGATGGTGCAGCGTGAAGCTCTGTCCTCGCAGTGTATCACCTGCGATGTCGCTCCCGCGTACCTCTGCCTCCTCGTCCAGGCCATAATAAAGTACGCGGGCGTCGGTCTTTGCGGCCATACCACGCACGTTGGGATCATCGTAGTTGAGGATCGCGATGCCCTCTGGGGCCAACACCTGCACCAACTCACTTTTAGCAACGATCACGCGCTCCTGTGATCCAAAATATTCCAGGTGCGCCGCCCCCACATTCGTAATGATTGACCAGTTGGGCCGCGCGATAGTCGTAGAGAGCCAGGCCAGTTCTCCTACCCACTGGGCTCCCATCTCCAGCACGGCGTAGCGATGCTGGGGCTCCAGGCGCAGCAGCGTCAGTGGATAGCCAATCTCGTTATTATACGATGCGAAGGTCTTGAGCGTCGGTGCCTGGCGGCTTAACACCGCGGCTGTGGCCTCCTTGGTACTTGTTTTGCCATTGCTACCCGTAATGCCGATGAAGGTCGTGTCCTTCTGGCGCGCGGCACGCACACGGGCGGTAGCATGCAGGGCCGCGATGGTGTCCGGGACGACAATTTGCAGAAAATCCGTAGGGACATCGCCGGATGGTTCTGTACACAGCGCCGCAGTCGCCCCGGCTCTTGCCGCCGCCGGAATGAATTGGTGCCCATCGATATGAACGCCTTTTATCGCCACAAAAAGGTCACCCCGTTCGATCACGCGGCTATCGTGCTGCGCGGCATGAAAGGTTATCGAAGGATCACTCGCTACCGAACTTTGCAGATGTACGTTATCCGAATTGCCTTGCAATATGTCCTGGAGGGTAAACATGCCGGTATGTCCTCAACTGCCTAGAGCGATAAGTAAAATGATTATACCATAGTTGTGTAATATCACTACCCCCGTGGTCATCCTTGTTCCTCTTGCCATATCATACTAAGAAATAATTAGCTACTTGACAAATATAAGTAAACGTGCTATAGTTACTATAGCTTATAAAGCTACTAACAATTTGATAGAAACAGATCAAATAAGGAGGAACACTTGTTATGGCATGGGAAATTGATCCCTCGCATTCAGAAGCTTCATTTAGCGTAAAGCACATGATGTTCGCGACCGTTCGGGGGCACTTCAATGTTTTGAGCGGTCACTTACATATTGATGAGCAGCATTCCGAGAATTCCTGGGTTGAGGCGCAAGTTGATGCGGCGAGCGTAGATACGCGCGATGAGCGCCGTGATGGCCATCTGAAATCCCCGGATTTCTTCGATGTGCAGAATTATCCAACCATTACTTTCAAGAGCACAAAGGTTGAGTCTGCTGGCGGCAACGAGTATAACGTGACCGGCGACTTGACGATGCATGGCATAACGCATCCGGTGACGTTCAAGGCCGAATACTATGGTACTGGCAAGAATCCCTGGGGTATGACGGTTGCTGGCCTGAGCGCAAAAGCAAAGATCAACCGCAAAGACTGGAACCTCAACTGGAACCAGGCGCTGGAGACCGGTGGCTGGCTCGTCAGTGACGAAGTGACAATCGAAATCGACCTCGAGGCTGTTCAGAAGCCCGAGCAAGTTGCGGAACAGGCTGCTGTTGAGGCAGGAGCGTAAGACAATCGGTTTGAACAAAATACTATGGTAAGGGATACCAGCCGATCAATCGGCGCTGGGTACGGTGAACCGGCCCCAGCGCCGATTGATCGGCTATTATGTTTGATTTATTTATGCCACCCATACCTTCACTTTACCCCCACCGGTCTCCGAATCTTCGGCGGAAGTGATGTATTTACTATCAGGCGACCAGGCCAGGGTGCGTACCTCAGTCGCATGGCCATGATAGGTATAAAGCGTTTTGCCATGCGAGGCGTTCCAGATCTGGAACCGTTGTATCCGCGCCGCCAGAGGCAATGCGCTGTCCATTGGGAGACCATGCCACAGAAAGTATGCTGGGACCACCATTAGGGTTGGGGTTATATATGAAGACATGTTTACCCGTTGTTGCGTCAAATTCACGTACAACTATGTCCGTTCCCATGGCGATACGCGCACTGTTGGGAGGCCACGCCAGCGAGTAGATATTGTCTTCAGAATGACATGGTCTGGGTCGTCCAGGGTGTGACCTGGGATGACTCAACTTTTAAATGACCTACCAGCGGTGGATATTTATTGCTATATGCTCCTGCATACTCTATAATAAGGTAGCCAATAAGGTAGCCGTGAGAGAACGGTCTAAAAAGGTGCAGGAAGCTCCTTAAGAGGAGGGTGTGGCTGTGTTCAACCCTACAGATCGTGCGCCAGACAGAGCATGAGGTTGACGAGCCTCGTTTTTCGATGCTCGAAACAATTCGCGAATACGCTCATGAATGCCTGGTTGCCAGCGGGGAAGAAAATATTACTTGCCAGGCTCATGCCACCTATTACTTGATGCTCGCGGAGCAATCAGAAACAGAACTGGGAGGTCCGGGGCAGATGGTGTGGTTAGAGCGCCTGGAACGCGAGCATGATAATCTACTCGCCGCGCAACGCTGGTCAATTGAGCGGGGTGAGAAGCAGTCGGGAGCAGAGGCAGCATATGCTATGGAGATAGCCCTGCGCCTGGCAGGAGCCCTGCGGCGCTTCTGGCAGATGCATGGCTACCTCAATGAAGGGCAAACATTTCTCGAGCGCCTATTGACGGCCAGCCAGGGCATAGTCGTGTCCACAAGAGCGAGGGCGAAGGCCCTCATCGCCGCTGCCACACTGGCAGCCGTCCAGAATGACTACGATCACGTCGAGAGCTACGCGCGTCAAAGTCTTGCCTTGTTTCGCGAACTCGGCGATCAGCCTAATATCGCGCTCTCCCTGTATTTGCTGAGCGTCGTCCCTTTGATGAAAGGCGATAATGCCACCGCTCGATCTCTCAGCGAAGAAGCTCTGGTCCTTTTCCGCCAGATGGGCGACAAGGAGCGTATCGCCTGGTCGCTTTCCACGCTCGGCCTGATCGACAGCCAGGAGGGAAAGCATGACATCGCTCAGATGCGCTTTGAAGAAAGCCTGTCCGTCCATAGAGAGCTTGGCGATAGACGTGGCATCGCGGCGTCTCTGTTACGCTTAGCCCAGGACCTCTTTGTTTCGCAACGCAATACTCTACCCGTAGAGGCCGCTTCATCCCGCCCAGCGGCGCTTCACCGGCCTTCCACACCCGGTCTGCGTAAGCAGGATCGAATACGCTCGCTGCTCGAGGAAGCCCTCGCGCTTTACCGGCAATTAGGTGATAAGGATGGCATTGCCAATGCGTACTCTCTCTCGGGCCAGCTAGCCCTCTATTCGGGAGATGCCACCACTGCTCGCGCGCTACTGCAAGAAAGTCTTGAGATGTATCGAGAAATGGGCCATCGCAGGGGCATCGGTGAATCGCTAGCCCGGTTGGCGCGGGCATTGACGGCCCAGAATGAATACGCCGCCGCCCATTTCCTCTACGAAGAGAGCCTCGCTATCGCCAGACAACTGAATCATAGCTGGTTGATAGCTTTCTGCCTGGAAGGGCTGGCCGTGGAAGCCGTACAAAATAAGGAATTTCTCTGGGCCGCGCAACTATTGGGGTTAGCGGAACATTTGCGGCAGAGTATCAATTTCCCTCTTCCTCCTGTGGAGAGTACCGGGCATGAACGGCTGCTTGCGATCATACGCTCTGGCCTGAACCCGGATATCTTCGCGGTTGCCCGGGCAAGGGGTGGCGCGTCAACGGTTGAGCAGGTGATCGGAGCGCGAGAGCAAGATGTGCTACTAGATAGTTCTGGGGATGTAGGGACGAGGTTGATTGCATCCGGTTTGGACACATCTCCTTCTCTGGTGTCCTCTGCTGAGGACTCTCCCTCGCTGACCTATCCCGCCGGATTGACCGCGCGAGAAGTGGAGGTGTTGCGCCTCGTCGCACGTGGATTGACCAACAGTGAGATAGCCAGAGAATTAGGACTGAGCGAAAAAACCATCGCGCATCATCTCACTCATATCTTCAACAAAACATCCAGCGACAATCGCGCCGCTGCTGTTGCTTTCGCCTTTCACCATGGCCTCGCTTGATGACTCTATAGGCATTTCTTCCCATGCCACCGGTTTCTGTCCTGTCAGAACTGCTCCAGGATTTAGCAATTCTTCCGATGCTAAAGCAGATGGTGGAACGTTATACTTCGAACATTGGATACTGTAGGGGTACAATTGAGCGGAGTCTGTTCTGATTCATTTACCTCCACTGCTTATACTCTATCCGTTCATGAGATGAAGGTACACGACGATGCATACACCTGTTTCTCTGCGCGCTAGCTGCCGTATTATGCTTTCACTCTGGCCCGGCCTACTCTGCCTGTTCCTGCACGGCTTGATCGAGGTTGTCTCGCATCGTCCGGCTACAAATGAGCCTGAATTTCAGATCTTTTACCAGGAGAACCTGCGCCCCATTTATCGCTATATCTATAGCAAGGTGAGAAATCATGAAGAGGCCGAAGACCTCACCTCTCAAGTTTTTCTCAAGGCCGTCCGCCATCTTGATCTGAACTATAACTCACAGGGCAGGCGCAAGTGGCTCTATCAAGTTGCACGGACGACTATCACCGACTTCTGGCGTTCTCACTACAGTATGTCCTCAATCTCCCTGGAAACGTTGCTCGAATCTGATTGGGATGGGCCTCTCGACGATTCCTCCATTGAGGAGAACGGCAACGCTACACAACGTGTTCATCGCATCCTGGAGGCGCTGCCGGAACAATATCGAGCAGTCCTGACTTGCCGTTTCCTGCTCGGCCTCTCCATTAAAGAAACCGCTGTGAAGTTGAACTTGACCGAAGTCAATGTCAAAGCATTACAGTTTCGTGGCCTCAAACGCGCCTCCGAGCTCGAAGACCAGCTGGCTTAGGGATGATCCTCCAATATCTGGTATAATCAAGAGCGGATAGTGAAAGGAGTCGTTCATGCTTCGGCGCGCGCTTGCTGGCAGTCGCTACCTGGTCATCATCGCCGTAATTGGCACGTTTCTAGCCGCAATCGCTGTGCTCGTTTACGGTGCTTTTACAGTGGTGGCTACCATCATCGATGTGTTTACGCATGGCGGATTTACTACGACAGGCGCAAAGCTCCTTGCCGTCGATGATATTGAACTGATCGACCTGTTCCTGCTGGGTACGGTCCTCTATATCATTGCCCTGGGACTTTACAACCTGTTCATCGATGATAAGCTGCCTGTACCGCGCTGGCTCGAAATCGTTAACCTCGACGGTTTAAAGGAGACGCTGCTGCGTGTGATCATTGTATTGCTGGCGGTTACATTTCTTGGGTACGTGGTCAACTGGGATGGTAATGCGAACATTCTGGACCTGGGCGTCGCTGTCGGGTTAGTGTTGTTTGCCCTCGCCTTTGTCCTGAATAGAGGAAGTTTAGGTGGCGGTCTTCGTAAATTGTCAGATAAAAATGAATCCCCCAAAGAACCATAGGGCCGATTGATCGGCCCGCGTTCCTGATGCGGAGCCATTTTGAAAACTCCTGCCTGGCCATAGTACTAGACAATTTGTTCTTGTGGCTATACTCGAAATATGATATAATGTATTCCGTAGGCTCGAATATTATACGACCCTCGCCCAGCATGCATTTCAATACATGAGCGCCAAAAGGCTATTTATGGCTTCTTTTATGAGGAAATTTTATGGAACTTGGCAATATTAAAACCGTAAGCATCGTAGAGGAAATGACGGGCGCCTATCTCGACTACTCTATGAGCGTGATTGTCAGCCGCGCTCTGCCCGATGTGCGTGACGGGCTCAAACCCGTCCACCGGCGCGTCCTCTACGCTATGGATCAAATGGGCTTGCAATCCACCAAGGCGTTTCGCAAATGCGCCGGCACGGTCGGCGAAGTCTTGAAAAGCTATCACCCCCACGGCGATGTGGCCGTTTACGACTCCCTCGTGCGCATGGCGCAGCCCTGGTCGATGCGCTACCCCCTCGTTCTTGGGCAGGGTAACTTCGGCTCCCAGGATGACGACCCCCCGGCGGCCATGCGTTATTGTGTAACGGGAGACACGCTCGTCATCACCGACAAAGGGCTGGTGCCGATCAGTCAGATTTCGCAGCCAGGCATTGAAGATGTTTCTGTGCGTGTCCTGTCAAAAGCCGGTAAAACCAGTACGGCCAGTAAGTGGTGGGACTGCGGCGCGTTCCCGACCTGGCGCGTGCGCACACAGCGAGGATACGAAATCACAGGTACGTTAAATCATCCCTTGCTGGTGGCAGTACCCCACGATCCTGATGGGCGCGTCACGCTCACCTGGAAAACCATTGACCAGCTAGCGATCGGCGACTATGTTGTTCTGGATCGAAGCGGCATCTTGTGGCCAGAACAGCCTGTTGATCTGCGTCCATTCCATTCCTCAGTTCTCCAGAAGTCCTGTGTGAAGCAGCACACGCTCCCAGAGACGCTAGACGAGGATATGGCCTTCATTCTGGGAGCGCTGCTGGCAGAAGGGACGTTCCGCGAGCAAGGAATCGAGTTTACGAATACCCCTGGTGACTTTGCAGACCAGTTCATTCAGGCGTGGCAGCGCGTCTTCCCAACATGTCGCTTGCGTATCCTCGAGAGAGAACCTGTTAGCTACGGCAAGAAGCCATTCCTGCGCATGCAGGTAGTGAGCCAGCATGTCATATCGTTCCTCCAGGCTTTGGGATTGTCAGGGCATTCGGCACAACGGCAGATACCTGAAGCAATCTTGCGCTCACCTCGCAACGTGGTCGCCGCTTTCTTGCGCGGCCTGTTTGAGAGTGATGGAGCGGTTGGAAAATCTGGTCGCAGCCTGCTGCAGATTAATCTGCCGGCACGTAACCGTCTCATGCTCCGGCAGGTTCAAACGCTGTTGCTGCGTTTCGGTATTGTGGCGTCATTAACTAATGATAGAACCCGGCAAATGTATCGCCTGCTGATTACCGGCCGCGAGAACCTTGCCCTGTTTGCTAATGAGATCGGTTTCATCTCAGTACTGAAAGGTAAGGCGCTTGCCGCCATTCTTCGCCTGCATACCGGCAAGGCTTTGTCTCGTACTGATTATGTACCCTATCTGGCCGCATATATCAGAACACATGCCACTCGCGCTGGCCGCGAGTGGCTGTCAAAGCATAACGGTGATCGTCCGGACCCCCTGGCCGCAACGCTTCCCCGCCCCGGCCAGGTCTTACCAGCAGTGGCCGTTGCCGAGATCGAGAATCTGGCCTGGCAGCATTATCTCTTTGAGCGCATCGAAAGTATCGAAGACGCCGGTGTGCAGCCGGTCTATTCCTTACGTGTGGACAGTGAATGCCACTCGTTCGTGGCGAACGGTTTTGTGAATCATAACACCGAGGCGAAGATGGCCGCCATCGCCGATGAGTTGCTGCGCGATATCGACAAAGACACCGTCGATTTCGTTCCCAATTATGACAACCAGACCAAAGAGCCTACCGTCCTGCCTGCGCGCCTGCCAAATTTGCTTCTGAACGGCTCTACAGGCATCGCCGTCGGCATGGCTACCAACATACCGCCGCACAACCTGGTCGAAGTCTGCAACGGTATCGCCCACCTGATTGATAATCCCGAGGCCACCACCGAGGAACTCTCGCGCATCATCCGCGGGCCTGATTTTCCGACCGGTGGCATCATCCAGGGGCGCGAGGGCATCCGCAATACCTACGCCAACGGGCGCGGTCGCATCGTTGTGCGCGCGCGCACGCGCCTGGAAGAGAGCGAACGTGGGCGCATCAGCATCATCGTCACCGAACTGCCCTACCAGGTCAATAAGGCGGAACTGGTCAAAAAGATCGCCGAATTGACGCGCGACAAGAGGATCGACGGTATCTCCGAGGTGCGCGACGAATCCGACCGCCAGGGTATGCGTATCTACATTGAACTCAAACGCGAGGCCAATCCCGAACGCATCCTCAACCTGCTCTATAAATATACCGCCATGCAGAGCGCGTTCAATGCCAACATGCTCGCGCTCGTCGATCAACAGCCGCGCACGCTGACGCTCAAGGCCTTTCTGCAACACTACATCAACCACCGCGAGAACGTCATCACCCGCCGCACGCGCTTCGAGCTCGCGAAGGCCGAGGCGCGCAAACATGTCCTCGATGGTTTCATCATCGCCTACAATAACCTGGATGCGATCATCAAAACCATTCGCGAATCGCGGCAGGCGGAGGCCGCGCTGGTTACCGAGCTCTCGCAGAAATTTGCCCTCTCCGAAATACAGAGCAAGGCCATCCTGGATATGCGCCTGGCAAGACTGGCCGCGTTAGAGCGCCTCAAGATCGAGGAAGAGTTACGCGAGGTGCTGAAAAATATCGAGTACTACCAGATGCTGCTCTCCGATGTGCGCGAAATTCGCGAACTCATCAAAGAAGACCTGCGCGAACTGAAGGAGAAATATGGTGATGAGCGCCGCACGGATATCATTGAAGCCGAGGCTGGTGAGTTCAAGGCCGAAGACCTGATCCCCAACGAGGAGGTCGTCGTTACCCTGACCGAGAAGGGCTACATCAAGCGTCTGCCGTCCAGCACCTATCGCGCCCAGCGCAGGGGTGGCAGGGGCATTACCGGCATGGCTACGCGTGAAGACGATACTGTCCGTCACCTTCTGGTCGCGCATAGTCACGACAGCCTGCTCTTTTTTACCGACCGTGGCCGCGTCTTCCAGCTGAAAGTCTATGAATTGCCCGACGTGAGCCGCACGGCCAAGGGCGAGCATATTATCAACCTCATCTCGATTGAGCAGCGCGAGCGCGTGACGGCGCTTGTCTGCGTGCCAAAGGGTGTGAGCCGCGATTTCATGATCGTGGCCACGTGCAAGGGCGAAGTCAAGAAGACGGCTATGGACGAGTTCGAGGTCGTGCGCCGTTCAGGACTGATCGCCATGGACCTGGAAGAGGATGATGAACTGATCGGCGCCAGGCTTGCTCGCGCCGGTGACGATGTACTGCTGGTTACAGCAGGTGGGCAGGCCATTCGCTTCACGGTCGCCGAATTACGCTCAGCCTCGCGCATGAGCGGTGGCGTGCGAGGCATTCGCCTGGCCCAAGGCGATAGAGTCGTTTCGCTCAACCTCGCGACTCCCGGCTGCGAGCTGCTGGTTGTGACCGAGCATGGCTACGGCAAGCGTACACCTCTCGAAGAGTACCCAGCGCACAATCGTGGCGGCGGCGGCGTGATCACCGCCCGCATCACAGAGAAGACCGGTCGCGTGGCCGCTTCGCGCATGGTCAGCGAGAAGGACAACGACCTGATGATCATCTCAGCCGGAGGCGTAGTTATTCGCACGGATGTAGCGACCATCGCAAAGGTCGGGCGCGCCACCCAGGGGGTGCGCTTAATGCACCTGGCTGAAGGCGATAGCGTCGTAGCAATCGCGACAACCAACGGCAAGAAGCTCGAACCCCAGAACGGCGACGAGAATGGCAATGCCGGCGAGGCAGAGGAAGCCGAAGAAATCGAAGCCGAGTTGGATGAGCTAACCGAGTTGGAAGTGGACGAGCCGGCGCAAGAGCAGCATGATGGGGCAGAGTGATTGAATTGGCAGAATATGGGTAGGAGGGTCGTTTATAGACTCTCCTCTTATCATCCATAAAAACGCCGCCTACTTGTTGTAATGCTCCTCGCTTTCAGGTAATCTATCTGTGGTGTTAGACTCTTCACCCGTTTTCGTCGCAGAAGACCATCTTATTTCTTCAAGGAGGAAGAACAATGATTAAACTTACTGTACTCTACGGCCATCCCCAGGACCCTGCTGAATTCGATCGCTACTACCGGGAGACTCATACGCCTCTGGCGCTGAAGTTCCCCGGTCTTCAGGGTATAACTGTTGACAGGCCAACATCCCTCAACCCGCAGGAGCAGTCACCTTACTATCTGATCGCCAACCTGTACTGGGCAGATATGCAGTCATTCCAGGAGGCCCTCAACTCGCCCGAAGGTCAGGCTGGGGCGGCCGATCTGGCTAATTTCGCTACCGGTGGGGCCACGCTATTGGTAGGTGAGATGGAGGTTCCAATTCCTGTTTCATTGAGTTGAAGCCTCGGTGCCAGAACGGGGAGAGTGACAGCGGGAAGGTGTGGAACTTGATTATCAATCAGGCGAGGGTATAAATCCCTCGCCTGATTGATAATAGCCTATCGTAAAGCGGCGGCGCACAAATTGTGGCTTCTCCAGTTCGTCGATCAGGGCGACGGCGTAATCCTCGGCGGAGATACGGCTTTCGCCTTTTTCGTTGGTAATGAGCTGGTCGGTACCGAGACGATATTTACCGGTGCGCTCTCCAGGGGCAATCATGTTTGCCGGACTGAAAAAGGTCCAGTCGAGGTCAGACTTGCGATAGACATCTAGCGCGTCGCGTATATTCAACGCGCCGGGCCGCCAGGCGGGATTGAAATCCGGCGAATCGACGAGTTGCAGGCCGGGAGCAATCTCCAGGCTACCCGCTCCCCCAACCACGATCAGGCGGTGGACGCCGGCGCGTTTCATCCCCGCTACCAGCGCATTGGCCGCGTCCACAAAGGTCTGCCCTGGCGCATTGGCGTTCTGGCGGGTCGCATTAATGACGGCATCAGCGCCGGCAACATCCCTGGCGATGCTCTCCGCATCGAGCATATTGCCTTGCTTGACGGTCAAATTTGGATCGCTCATAGTCAGCTTTTCTGGACTGCGCATGATGGCTGTGACGTGGTGGCCGCGCTTGAGCGCCTCGCGTGTGACGCGCTGGCCGATCATGCCGCTCGCGCCGTAAATAACAATGTTCAATGGGTACTCCTTTTCACATCAGAAATAATCAGATGAGATTTCTACTTTACAATGGTATCATCTTTTCGTAGGATTCTCACCCCTACAGAGGATATTGTATTCTTCTCTTTTCGGATTACTTACGCCCGGCATGCTGAAAGACGGGCTTCATATCGCGCAGAAAAATTTCTGTCGTCTTTGGCCCGATGCCCTTGAATTCTTGCAAGCGCGAAGAGAGATCATCCAATGACTCCGATTGCTGTAAAAGATGTGTGATTGTCCCATATTTCTCTTTCAACGCTTTTGAAACATCCAATAATTTTGTAGCCGTTGAGAAATCGTAGCGAACATAGTGCCCCCTATCCAGCACTTCAACGAGCTTATCCCAACCTGCGTGTAAAATTGCATCAGGCGAAGTCAAGCCTTCCTCGACGAATTCAGTGTATGCTCGCTTTGCTACTTCCTGCTGGATAGGTTTACCAAAAAGCAAACAGGCCAGAAACCACTTGAAATACTCGGTTTCCCGGCGAGAGGAAAGATCAATGCCTAATTCATGCGCGTATATCTTCTTCTGTTGCACTTGCATCCTCCGTTGTGAGACAGGCGTAAAACCTATCCCCCAGGAATGGTAATTCGTTACCGCCTTTCTTTCTACCACGTTTTTAGGGCAGGAGTAGATAACCCATCCCGCATCTTGAGAAAATAAATACAATGAAAGGTCCCGGTGATCATGAATTTGCTACAACTCAATTATATGCTCTTTCAGGACGTGAATCGGTATGCCGGCCGAAATCCTATGCTTGACATGTTGATGATTTTCTGCGCGAACTGGCTGATTTTCCTCTGGCCGCTTTTACTACTTATGGCGTGGGGAAGGCCCCTCAACTGGCGCAAACGCGTATTAGAGCCGGGTGAAGTTGATATGATACAGAAGATCCGCGCTACTGTATTATGGGTGGTGGTGGCTTGTGTGCTTGGCTATGCCTTCAACCTTGTTCTCGAGCATATAGTATTCGAGCCGCGTCCATTTGTGAGCCACAAAGTACATCTCCTTGTGACTCATGCCGCTGATGCCTCTTTTCCGAGCGATCATACCGCCTGGTCATTTGCCGTTGTGGGCATGCTGCTTTTTATGTTCTTGCCGGTATTTATTGCGGCCTGGAAGAAGCGCGCCGTGGGATGGCAAAGCTCCGGCTTTGCTACGCTTGTAGAGCCGCTCTTATTGTTGATAGGCGCGTTCATCATTGCATGTATCATTGGGGTGGCGCGGGTCTTTGTGGGTATTCATTATCCTGGCGATATTCTCGGCGGCGCTCTCGATGGCCTGCTCGCGGCCTTTCTTGTCACACTGTTGCGCCTGCGGCTTCAGCAACCTACCAATGCCGTGCTTCAATTTGCCCAGAAATTGCGGGTGGCATGAGATTTATCAGTGAAGCAAGAAAACAGGTCGGCGCTCCGGTCCAAGACCTGGACCGGAGCGCCGACCTGTTTTCTTGCTTGATCATTCTCCCTCTTCGGTAATCGAATAGGGTGGTTTCTCGATTGGCACGCGGTAGCCGCGCGCCTGGTTACTGGCGGGATTGGCCTGAGGAGCTTCCTGGGCAGGCGTCATCAGGTCAGCGGTGATCGAGCGTACGAGGCGTTCGACGCGGTCCCAGCGCGCCGGGTAGCGGTCGGCGTAGAACTTCTCTTTGCCCTCAATGTCGTAGATGTAGAAGGTGTAGTCCTGGTCCGCATAGCGATAATCCACCTTGGTGTAAGGGATACGCACCAGTTCCAGCACCTGCAAGGTGGCACGTGATTGCGCCTGCGGGTTCGCGACGGCATCGTTTGCGAGTTGGACGGCCACGCGCCATACATCCAAGGGAACGGCCTCTGGAGGAGCTTCGGGGTACAATGTGTCGTTAACCTCGGCGTTGTAGACCAGGTCGCCGGTGGCCCTTTGCAGGTACTGTTCTGGTATGCCGCTGGAGCCGACCATCTGTGTTCGCACGCCCAGGTCGAAGCTGCGCAGGATGCTGCGCTGGCGCACAATTTTGCCGGTGCCGCCACAATTTGTGCAAAGCTCGGTTTTTGCGCCTTCGCAAGTTGGGCAGACGCGTTTGCCGGTGCCGCAGGTGCATTCGACCTCGCCATTGACGCAATCCGGGCAGGGTACGGTGCGGCCTTTTGTGGCCGGGTCGGTATCCACCGGGTTGGGGATAGGCACTCCTGAGTCGCGAATCCCTTCAAACAGGCTGGAAACTTTTTCTGTGACCGAACTGGTCAGATTGTCGGCCTGTTTCTGGAAGAATGGTTTCTTCTTTGCCTGATACCAGTCGGCGACGTAGCCACGGCCATGACAGGTCGAGCAGCGTAACTTCGTGCGGCCTTTGCAGTCAGGGCAGATAATCCAGCCGCGACCGGTGCAGGTTGCGCACAGCAGACGCCCTGTACTGTTACAGGCGGTACACGATATCACCTCGTCCAATCCCTCCACGCGGGTGCGTGTCTCCGGGGCTTTCAGGCCGGTTATGGGAGGTAGTTCGTAATCCCATACCGGCAGCAGGGGCTGAGCTTTGCCCATTGGTCGACCGGTATACGGCTCCGATGTCACCTCCATCTTGCGCATCTCCCAGCGTGTCTGCACTGTGACCTCCCAGACCTCATCGCTGCTCCAGGAAAGAATATCCATATAAGTACCAAGATCACGAGCCAGTTGCCAGTTGCCCAGGCTCCATGAATTAGCTAGCTGGCGAATGCGCTCTTCTTCAGTGCTGGTCGCCTGTCGCGGCTGTGGGGGTGTATTGCTTTGTTGCCAGTAAGTGCCAGCTTTATCTACAACACGTTTGAGGCGCTGCTGGGCCTCGCTTGTGCCTTGAATGACCATGCGCCGAATTTCTTCGAGTCGTTTTTCGAAATCATCTGTGCTGGACCCGTTCGCTTCAGGCTGCGGGCCTTGTTCCCATTCATCACCCATGATAAATGCCTCCCTAGATAGGGGACGCTGTACAGAGCGCCCTTGCATATTGTGATCTTCAACAATATGTACGTTGAAAAAGGCCAGGGGTTGTAGAAGATAGGCAATGGTTATGGTACCACAACGGGGTCCTGGTTCATAGCAACGCAACGATCTCTTCCTGCACAGGCGTACCGGTCACCTCGGCATCGTGTTCATGGACCAGCAGGTCAACCTCGCTACGAATGCCGAACTCTGGCAGATAGATGCCTGGCTCGATGGAGCAGCACGTAGATGGGAGCAGAAAGCGCTCATCCTGCGTCTCAAAATTGTCGAGGTTGGCGCCATTGCCGTGAACGGCTGTGTCAATGTTGTGCCCAGTGCGATGCACGTAGTAATCGCCGTAGCCGGCAGTGGCGATGACCGCGCGCGCGACATCATCGACCTGGCAGCCCTGAACGCGCCTGCCCTGCTCCAATTGCTCGCGCACGAAATGGATGGCGGTGTCACGCGCCCGGCGCACGATATCGAAGACTTCAAGCTGGCGTTCAGGAATCTGCTCGCGAGTGCCGGCAAAAGCCATCCACGTGTAATCGGCATAGATGGCGCCCGGTTGCGGCAGGTATGCCCAGAAGTCGAAAAGTACCAGGTCGCCACGCTGGATGGGGCTATGTTGCTCAGCGGTCGGCCCGTAATGAGGATTGCTGATGTTGGCATTGACGGCTACATGCGCATCGGCCCCGGCCAGTCCCAGGCCGGCAATCAATGACAGGAAACGCTGCTGCACGCTGTACTCATTCATCTCCACCCCCGTCCGCAGATTCTCACTTATCTCCGAGAAAAGGGCGTCTTTGGCGGCAATCAGGAGCCGCCCGGCTACGCGGTGGCTGTCTACCTGCGCGGGGGTAAGCTGGGCGATGAAACGCTGCGCAACATTGGCGGAACTGACAACCTCTACCCCGTACGTACGCACCAGTTCGAGCGTGCCCCCATCCACACGCGACATATAAGGGATGGCATTCATGGGAGAGTACTCCATTGCCACGCGCATGCCGGGAGATAAGATGGATTTCAGATGCGCGCGTATATCCTGCCACGTGGCGAATACGCGCCGCTCACCAGGCAGCGACCCTAACACGTGCGATTCGACCGCGCTGATGATGGCGATTGGCATGCCATTGGCAGGAATAAAATAAAACCAGCGCCGTGAATAGAATGCGCCGGCGGGCAGCGACAATACCGTGTAAGCGATGGGATTTGATTTGCGAAAATCGTAAAAAAGCCAGCCATCCAGTTCCTCATCTCGCAGAGCCTGTTGTATCTGTTCAAGATTCATCTGTGCGAATCCTTCCTTCCTTCCTTCCTTCGTGACGTATATGGCCTATTCTACCACGTCGTTATGCGGGAGATCTGTTCAATGATCGGATGTTGAGAACTTTCGCACCGCGCTGTACGTTTGATATTGCGTGAGCGTAAATATATTGTACTTGAGAGAACATATTAGAGGAACTTCAGCGATGGATGAACCAACCCGGCCCTTAAGACCAGAGCGGCGCATTCCAGGCAATACAGGCTCACAACCTCCAACCAGAAGAGTGCGCGGGCCGCGTTCGAGGCGCTTACGTATTCTGCTCTATATATTGCTGGTGTTGACCCTGGCAATGTGTGGTCTCTTTGCGTACGCTTATGCTTACTTTCAAAACAATGTCAACCAGCCAGTACAGCAATTTATTCATGCCGTCAGCCGTAGCAATGACGAGCCACCGGTAGATGAGGCGGCTATTACGGACCGGCCCTGGAATATCCTGTTGCTGGGCAGCGATAATGATAGTAAATATAACTTCCCTGCCCTGCTGACCCAGGTGATGATGGTTGTGCATGTCGATCCGACCAGCAACAGCGCATACCTGGTTTCTATCCCGCGCGATTCATGGGTCTATGTGCCTGAGATTGGGGGTATGCATAAAATCGACCAGGCTTTCTTGCTGGGGGCCGCGCCGCATAGCAGCTTTGACGATGGCGTGCGCCTGGCGCGTCTGACGGTTGAGAAAGATTATGGCATTACGATTGATCGCTATGCATGGGTGGGACTGGACGGCTTTGCCAGCGTCATCGATACGCTGGGGGGCGTAGATGTTGATGTGACGCATCCCATCCTCGATGATAACTATCCCGATGATACATCGGGCAAGGGTGATCCTTATGGACTGAAGCGCCTCTATATCGTACCGGGCCCACAGCATATGAACGGGCAGCAGGCGCTGGCATATGTGCGTTCCCGCCATGCCGACCTGGTTGGTGATATCGGGCGTACCGAGCGCCAGCAGGAGGTACTGACGGCGCTTAAGAAGAAACTGGACGCATCCAATGTCCTGAGCCATCTCACCCAGATTCTCGCGGACTTGAAAGGCAAGCTCTATACCGATCTGAGCGAGCAGGAGATGATTTCCATCGCCAATTTCGGGCGTTCGCTTTCAAATTCCGCAATTAAGCGTATCACGCTGGGACCCGGCACCGGCAGCCAGGATTTCGGCAACTATGCCACGGTCTACGATCCGTCGGCAGGGGGGAACCAGGATGTGATCATTCCGCACTGCTCGACTATCCAGCCGGTGATCAATACCATCTTCGGGCTGGGGAATGCGCAGAGCTGCGATGTGAATGGGCCATAAACTTATCAGTACTTTGTGGTTGCCAGCCGCCGGGTGCAGGGGGATTCACCAGTTGCCCGCCACTGATTCGGCTCATCAATTCCCCTGCGCCGGATGTACCCCTGCCTGCTATTTCCTCTCTACTGTGTTAAAATATGCTCAAGGGAGCAATGTTTACAGTAAGGAAGTCAAATTGATCGAACAACAGCAAGGCCGGGTGCAATATGTGCAGTTCGGCCACTTTCTCCAGTTTCCGAACCTCGTTCATGGTATTTTCACACGCCTGGGAGGGTATAGCGAAGAGCCGTTCTGGGGATTGAATGTCTCATTTACAACCGGCGATAATCTTGAAAATGTGAAGCGTAATCGTTTGCTGGCGCTCTCGACTTTGCGGCTGGATGCCTATCCCAGCGCCGCGTTATGGCTGGTGCATGGAGCCGAGGTTGCGGTGGTCGATGAGAAGCCCTGGGAATGGCGTTTCGACCAGCCTGTTGTGACTCTGACGGAAGAGCAAAAAGTTGTATTGAGGACAGCCAGACCCCGCTGGAAGGCGGATGCTTTTATTACCCGGCAGCGCGATATCTCGCTGGCGATATCCTCCGCTGACTGTGTGCCTGTGATGCTCTATGATCCCGTGCAGGAGGCGATTGGCCTGGCGCATGCCGGATGGCGCGGCACCGCGCGCGGTATTGCCGCCATTACCGTCGATGCGATGCGCGAGCAGTTCGGGAGCCGGCCCGAGCATATCTATGCCGGCATCGGCCCATCCATTGGACCGTGCTGCTATGAGATTTCTGAAGAAGTACAGGGACACTTTCTGGGTCGCGTCGAGTTCGATTGGCAGCCGACGGCGGCAGAGTATCGCAACCTGGTACGAGAGTCAGTCGTATTTGCTATAAAAGAACAGGCTCACCGCAAGAGTGTGATGCTGGACTTATGGGAGACGAATCGTAACCAGTTGCTTATGGCGGGCCTGTTACCGGAACACGTCGAATTGCCCGGCATCTGCACCGGCTGCGAAAATGACCGTTTTTACTCACATCGCGCCGAACATGGCAAGGCCGGGCGCTTCCCATCAATCATCGCCTTGAGGGATGCAGGATGAACACGCAATCCACGATCACACTTGAACAGCTTACTTCGAATATAGCACAGGTGCATTCTGCAATAGCCGGAGCTGCTCAGAAGGTGGGACGAATGCCCGGAGAGATCACCCTGGTAGCAGTTTCAAAAACCGTTGCGCTGGAACTTGTGCGGATGGCGTATAATTTGGGAGTAAGAAATTTTGGTGAGAATCGTGTGCAAGATGCGCTGCCGAAGATTGAAACCTTTCATCCACCGGATGTGCGCTGGCACATGATCGGCCACCTGCAAACCAATAAGGCAGGCAAGGTGGTTGGGCAATTTTATTGCGTGCAAAGCGTGGATAGCCTGCACCTGGCGCGAACCTTGAACCGGTACGCGGGAGAACATGAGGTACGTCTTCCCATCCTGCTCCAGGTCAATGTTTCTGGCGAGGCCAGCAAAGAGGGCATGTCGCCCGCCGAAACGCCTGAAATAGCCCGCCAGATCCTGGCGCTGCCGAACCTGGAGGTGCAGGGATTGATGACCATCGCGCCGCTGGTTCAAGACCCGGAAGAGGTACGCCCGGTTTTTCGCGGGTTGCGTATTCTGCGCGATCAACTGCGAGATACGCTGTCGCAGAGCTCGTGGCAGCATCTCTCGATGGGCATGACCGACGATTATCGTATTGCGATTGAGGAGGGCGCCACCATCGTTCGTATAGGCCGGGCAATCTTTGGCGAGCGCGTGTACAAGTAGGGGCCGATTTATCGTGCCCGCATAACAGCCCATAATTAAGAGAAAGCTTTAAACAATGAAACCTGAAGATATCCTGTTTGGCCGTCGCATTCGCCAGAACCATGCTCTGGAGCATGCCACCATAACTGTGCTAAGCCGCATGGTACCGGATTTGCGTGTCAGCGCCCGTTCCAGTTCAAACGGCTTTATCATTTTCGGCGATGTCGATCTTGGGCAACTGCGCCGCGCCGTGGATGAGGCGCTGGCTCGCCTGCAGGCCGGTGAAGCGGAACTCGCCATCCACCCAAACTGTGGCACCAATCTTGTCGTTGGCATGTCGGTCATCACTATTGGAACGCTGCTTGGCATGACCTCCAGCCGCGCTCGCACGCGCATCGCCTCCACTGCCGCCTCCTCTCTAGCCGGATACGCGGCGGCTCGACCGCTGGGCGAATATGTGCAGAGGCATTTCACTACGCTGCCAGACCTTAAAGGGGTGCGTGTGACGGAGATCTTCCGCCGCAAAGTCCTGGGATTTACAATCGTCGAGGTACGTACCGTTCAGGAGTAAGAAGATATGCTAGGTGTACCGCCAGATCATGGTATCGTGTACGCAATCATCGAGTATGGCATCTACGTGCTCATTTTCGCGCTACTCGTACGTGTAGTCGCCTCGTGGTTTCGTATCGATGAGCGCTACGCCATTATTCGTTTCCTCGCTAAACTGACCGATCCGTTCATCAAGCCCATTCGCCGCCTCGTGGGTTCGATAGGTGTAATCGATTTCTCCTTTTTGATCGCCTGGTTTTTGCTGCTTACGATACAAATCCTGCTGCTGCAGGCGCTTCCTGCAGGCTGGTAGGCAGGCAAGATATGCGGTTGAGCGTGCGCGTCATTCCCCGCAGTAATAAGAATACGCTGGAGTGGGAGCAGGGGATACTGAAGGCAAGGTTAACGGCGGCGCCGGTGGATGGGGCCGCTAATGAAGCCTTGATCGCGTTGCTCGCGGATCGTCTTAGCCTCCCGAAACGCAATGTAAGTATAGTCTATGGTCCAACAGGTCGCCAGAAAATCGTGGAGATTGTGGGGATGACGCTGGAGGAGGTTGAACAGAAATTAAGATGAGCGGGCCGGAGGGCGACCACCAGGGTGCGCCCTCATCCCTTTTATTCTCTTATCCCTGCACTAAAAAGGTTCCTGCTGCCACACTGCTTTCCATATGGATAAAGCCACCTTGAGCTACATAGAGGATGAGCATCGCCTTATTGATGGGATTACCATCTGGCCCAAAAGCGATCTGCCCGCTTACCCCCTGGAAAGCATTCGGCCCATTGATTTGCGAAAGCGCCTGCTGCAAGCTGGCCGGCGTGATTTTCGAATTCGGCCCCTTCTGCAGGATGTTGGCGCTGGCATGCAGAATTGCCAGCATCGCATCATAGGAGAGCATGACATCATTGTCGGCCCGTGTGTAGCCGTAGGGGCTGCCGGTAATCGTCCGACCTTTCGGATTGAAGTACAGCGGATATTCCTGGAAGAACACAGGTTTCTGCGCTGTCAATTTCAGCACATCCCATTCATCAGGATAGGCAAACGAGGTGAAGCGCAGGCGATCAAAGCCGGCGTGTGCTGTAGGCGGATAACCTCCCAATTCATAGAGCGCATCCCCCCCAAGTATCTGCAAGGTAGCGAACGGCCCCGAAGTGGGTAGATTTTGCAGCAGGACTGCCACATCGTTGGAATAGCCGGAAAAGTAGATCAGGTCGGGATTCTGGCTCAGAGCATTGTTTAAAAGTGAAGGTAAATTACTCGTCTGGCCTACGGTATAATGCTCAGTAACTACAATCCTGTTCCCGTCAGCTGTGAACTGCTTGCTAAAATCCGCTGCCAGCGTGCTGCTATATGGGTCATCAGGATCAACAAAGAGAGCGACATTCTTCGCGTGCAGCGTCGTCTCGGCATAGTGCGCCCCCACCACGCCCTCGACGCTGTTCGGCGGGGCCACGCGGAAGAAGTAGGGCGATATATTGGTGAGCGAATCGGCGGACGCGGTTTGCGATACCATCGGGATATGCGCCGCACTCAGTATTTTGACCGCCTCACTTGTGCGAGAGCTGAACGGCCAGCCCATGACCCCTACAATCGTGGCGTCTGAGTGGGCCGCTTTCACAATTTGCTGTGCTACAAGCGTTGCATAGGATGTCTGATTACCGGAGTTCGCGATTAGCAGGCGCACCAGCGTACCACCGAGCTTCACTCCATCATTGTATTCTTTTTGCGCGACATAGGCTCCCTGGAGATCATCGCGTCCCACGCCGACATTATCCCCTGAAATCATGGTGCCAATGATGATGGTAATATAGGGACTTCCTCCGCTAAGAACGCGTTGATCTTCAAGGTAGATCAAACTTTCAGCATCGCTTGTATCATTATTGACTTCCTGCTCCCACAGAGACATGGCATCAGCAATATCACCGTTCCGGTAGTCGGCAGCCGCCTGTGTTTTCAGGTACCCATAGCCGCTTGGCCGGCTAGAGTCGAAAGCCACGCTGCCGTCGCTGATGCCAATGATTTCACCATCGGGCGCTTTGAATCCCCCAATGCCGTTGGCCGGGGGTGTGTTGCTAATTCCTGGCGTCGGGGTCGGTGTAGTACCCGAAGTGATGTTTGTTCCTCGCCCGCGTACGAAGGACAGCGCGGCATAGGCGGCCAGGGCAATCAAGAAGATGACCAGGACGAATATCAGAAAATTGCGCCCGAAGTGGTTGCTGCGCTGTTGCCTCGGCTGGGGCGGTGGTGGGTAGTTGCTGACAGGCGCAGGCGCATATGCTTGAGATTGATTCACCGGTGGTAGCGGCGTTAAAGGTGCGGGTTGCGGCGATCTGGCCTGCGCAGGCGAGTTTGCGCCGCCGGCAACTCCAACAGCCGCAATCGGCCCCGATGCTCCCAGCGTGTAGCTGCTAATATTTCCCGAGACGCCGAAGCGCTTGTAGAGGATATCATCGATATCGCGTTTCATGGCGGTCGCGCTCTGGTAGCGTTGCGTGATGTCGTTATTGAGGGCACGCGAGAGGACGCGCTCGGTCTCCGGCGATATCTGGGGGTTCAGCGTGCGCGCCGGCGGATAGGAAAAGGGCGCATAATCACGCGGATCGCGGTTGGTCAGGATGTGATGCAGTGTAGCGCCAAGCGCGTACAGGTCGGAACGCGGGTCCGCGTTGCCTTGATATTGTTCGGGCGGCGCGTAGCCGGGGGTGCCGAGCGCTGAGGTCTGCTTGCGCCTGGCATTGCGCGCAGCATCGGCGCGCGCGATGCCAAAATCGACCAGGTGCGCCCTTTTATCTTTCGAACCGATGATGATATTGGCGGGCTTGATGTCGCGGTGGACGACGGGCGGCGTTTGTTGAGCCAGGTATTCAAGAACATCCAGCACCTGGGAAGCATAACCGAGCGCTTCACGCTCCGGTATCGGCTTCTTGAGACGCTCCAGGCGTTGTTCCAGGTTTTCCCCCTCTACATATTCCTGCACCATGAAGTAGTGTGAGCCTTCCTGAAAGCTGTCGGTGACGTTAGGGATCAGGGGATGATCGAGGTGAGCCAGCGTAGTGACTTCGCGTTTGAAATTGCGCTCGTCTTCTTTAAATTTGGCCGGATCGCTGTTATCGGAGATGAGTTCTTTAATGACAACTGGCTTATTGTCCAGGCGCTTATCGGTCGCGACCATGGCAGCGCCCATGCCGCCTTCGCCCAGAATCTTCGTGATGACGTAGCGGCCACCTTGTAGGGGGGTTCCAATAGTGAGCGCGCGAGAGGTGCCCCTGGTGCCCCCAGTCGTTCCACCTACGGTCACAGTGCCGGCGGTAAGCGGTGCGGACTGTTTCAATGCCATACCGCAATTAGCGCAGAAATCCGCGTCGGGGCGATTTTGATATTTACAATTGGGACATTCCATTACTTTGCCCTCTCCAATATCGGGATTGAGACGAATTTGCAGGGCCATCAAAGTATGGGACGCATCTGCCCTGTTTGTCTCAGCAGGTTACAAGATTATACCTTGTTTCTTCATAAGAGTCGAGCGTTTTGAATGCATTCAGGAGCTCATTTAAGCTACACATACTCGTGCAATCGCTCCTACACACGTAATATACGCAAAGTGAAGGCAAAAGTTCAGCGCGGGTCGGTAGGTGGGAAGGCACAGCAAGGGGTAGAACCTGACTGTGGATTGGATGAAATGATATGGTTCATACGAGGCCGATAAATCGGCGCTGGGCGGGGTCAACCTGCCCCTACGAGCAGTAGGGGCAGGTTGACCCCGCCCAGCGTTGCGGGATGACCGGAGTAATTTCTTCAACTCCATCATCCGGTTCCAGCAACTCGTACCCTGATTATAGATGCTGGCAGCGCAGCGAAATGATACCGGGGGCGAAATGATTTGCTTTCTGCAAGTATTCTTGCTCGTTTGCCTCGATCATCAGCTTGTGCATAACCACTACATCACCATCAGGCAGTGGCTCCGCGGGTTGCAGGCAAAGCTCCATTACTGCGCAGCCGCGCTCATAGACCTTAACCAGTCCACCAGAACCGGGAATGCGGTACACGCGATTGTCTATGGATGGACTTGAGACTTCCAGATATCCAAACTTAATCAGTTGCTGGTACTGGTTCTCTGAAAGCATTTCCCGCAGCAGAGCCTTGGCTCGACTTTCAGCCGAGAGGTGCTCGCTTACCGATTCGCGAAATCGCCCCACGCGACCATCAGGTGTCTGCGAGAGATAGTAGATTGCCAGGAGCAGGAACAGCAGCCAGATACCAAGGAACAGGCTAAGAGTTGTTAACATCTCCGTTTAACTCCTTAGCCTCCTACGACGCGAGGTACCATCACAATCTGCTCGGCAGTGCGGTCGAACTTCTCAATACGCTCTACAGTTTTACCTGGCTCTACCTTAAAGGCAGTAGCTCCACGCGCGCGCTCTTCATTGAAGATGCGCTCAGCTTCTCGGATAGCCGCTACGGCTTCTGGATCGTGCGATTCGACCTTGCTAAGATCCCATTCGACTCGCTCGTCGCCGCGACGGGACATGACCCGCAGCATACCCATGGTCTAACTCCTTCTTCTGTACGAGCTTCTGAAGCTCATCCATCGAGTACAACCCCTGCCTTCGTTTGCTCCACCCTCTCCATCCACCCACCCGCACAATGGGGATAGAATCAGCATAGCATGCTTTACCTAAAAGAGTCAAGGGCAACGGCGACGAAAAATGGGAAAGGAATCGGCCAGGGGAGGGGCGCACCCTTGTGGCCGCCCTTACTCTGACCCTGGCTTATGATAGCAATCCGGGCAGCGTAAATGTAAACACACTTCCCTGCCCAGGCGCGCTTTCAACCGCCACCTGCCCGCCATGCAACTCCACTATCATCTTCACAATCGCGAGTCCTAGACCCTGGCCGCCTGAGCGACTGGCCTCGGCCGGCATCACCTGGTAGAAGCGCTCAAAAATGTGCTGCTGGTGTTCGGGCGCAATGCCGTAGCCTGTGTCACGAATCTCTACCTCCACCACTTTTTGCTGCTCTTCCGGCGAGTCTGGAGGGGTTCTGGAAATAATTCGTGCTGAGATAGTCACATTCCCTCCCTGGGGTGTAAAGCGTAGAGAATTGCTCAAGAGGTTGCGCAGTACTTGCTGAATGCGAACCGGATCGGCGTAGATGGGGGGAAAATCATAGGCAATATCGACGTTGATGTTGATCGCATTGTCGCTGGCCATCAGCTCGAGTTCTTCAACGGCGTTGGCCACAATTTCTCGGATATTGGTCAGTTCGCGGTTCAAACGCATTTGCCCGGCATCCGCCCGCGACACGAGTAGCAGGTCTTCCACAAGCGCATAGAGATGTTCGCTGCCGGCACGCGCGCGCTGCAAAAAATCACGCTGCTGCTCATTAAGTTCGCCCGCGATACCCGTCAGGGTAAGATCGAGGTAGCCGTTGATGGCGTTGAGCGGCGAGCGCAGTTCGTGCGTGATCATCGACAAGAAGTTGGCCTTCATGCGTGTGGCGTCGCGAATGGCCGTCACATCGCGTGCTATCATCAGGCAGAGCGATTTGCCGGCGCTAGAAATGGGCGTGAGACTGAGACCCAGCGAACGTGAGACTCCCGCAATGGCCAGGTCGATCTCGATGTAGGACAGGGCGCACTGTTCCTGGATAGCGCGCTGGATCATACATTTCTCGCGGCTTACCTCGCAGGCGTTCTCGTCGTCGCAGCCCAGCAGTTCCAGGCATTCCATACCGACGATCTGCTCCGGCTCCATGCCAAAAATGCGGCCAAAAGCGGCATTCACTTCCAGAAAACACCCGTTGTCACCGGTGATGGCGATGCCGTCTGAGCTTTCCGCCACGATGGCGCGCAGTTGCTCCTGGTCGCTGCGCACGCGCTGAAATAGTTCCACATGTTCGAGCGCCGCCGCCGCCATATTGCTGAGATTGCGTACCAGGCGCAGCTCTTCGCTCGTGAAAGCCTGCCGCCTGCGCAACAGAATCACCCCATACAGCATGTTCCTGGAAACGAAAGGCGCGGCCAGTTCCGCGCAATCAAAGCGGGCCACGGGAGCGGCGCTTTCACCAGGCAGGAATTTGACCGGGCCATGCAGCATGGGATGGCGATGTTCGGCAGCCCATGAAGCTAACGAGCTTTCCATCGGCACGGTGATTTTTTCGAGCGCCACATCTCCAATCGTCACAATAAAGCCACAGTCAGTGCTGCCATTATCACCGGCATCCTCGACGACCGAAAGTTCGGCGACCGGAAGAAGCTCCTGCGTGCGCTCCGAGAAACGGTATAGAATGACCTGCTGGCAAGGAACCAGGCGCTGGGTGTCAACCAGGATCGTGCGGTACAGGTCATGCGCTTCTAGCTGAGTAGTGATGCCGCGCGAAAGGTCCAGCAGCATCTCCAACTGGTTGGCCTGGCGCAGGGCTAACTCTGCCTGGCGAGCATTAGTGATGGCGAGAACGGCCTGCTCCGCGAAGACCGTTAGCATATGCAGTTTTTTCTGGCTGAAGGCATTGATTTCGCGGCTGCTGGCGGTCAGCGTGCCAATGAAGTTCTCTCTATCGATTAAAGGCGCGCACACCATGGAGCCAACAGGGATGCGACCTAGACGTTTGAAACGAGGATCAAGCCGCACATCGTTGATGATCAACGCTTCGCGATGCTCAGCCACCCAACCGGCCACGCCCTCGCTGATGCGAAAACGGGTGCGGCGTGGTTTGCGCCCATGCTGCAAGGCGGCAAGTGTGACCAGCGCGGTTCCTGTCGCATCTAGTAGTGCCACCGAACAATTGCTTACCCCCAGGATAGCGCCCGCATTCTGTACAATTTTTTGCAAAACATCGACCATTTCCTGTGATTCACCGTCAATAGAGGTGGCACCATCACGAGCCTGGCGCTCATAAAGAGATGAGATGTGAGCAGTCATGAGCTTCCTTCCACCGTTTATCTTTGCGCTACGTGGCTATTTGTACATTCTGCATAGCATTGCATTCTTTTTATTCTTATTCGGCATAGAGAGCAGAATCTGAAATCAATAGGGCCGAATATAAAGCAGTATTGGGCTAAGTATAGCATGATCGATGAAGCGCGGGAGAAGGGGTAAGTAAGATGGGCTATGAGTTATAGAGCTGCTATCAGGGTTTTCCGGTCATCTCTGTACGGTTTGGAGAGTAAAAAATGGTGAAAAATAGTCGGTCTCAGCCGTACAAAATATTCTCATAAAAGGCATGACAACTGGCCGAGCTATCGTGTATGCTTGAGAAGGTGATGTCGAACGTATGTTCTTGTGGGGGAACAGGAAACTTCTTCCCGGCTTTGACATCACCCCTTATACGCCTGTGCAGTGGTATGCCCTGGAGCGCGTCCTCGTAGTTTTTCCCCTGTTGTTCCTGCGCTAGCAGGCTGGTCTGGTTCCTGTGAATAGCTCTTGTAGAAAGGAGGAAAAGTAACCAACCGCTTGACATACTGATTGATAAACAAATGAAAAGCCCCCTCTCTGCTGACAGAGAGGGGAGAGAAAGGACAACATCAAAATGCTGAAATCGAAACCAATCATTTTGACTGTCATTGTAGTAACGTTTCTGCTTGCGTTTGCGTTCACATTGGAAACGCCTCACACGCAAAAAGTAGACGCGAAACCCACCCTCACTGATTGTACTAGTGGATGCTATGCTTGGTTTGCGTGGGACGGTACAACATATGGCGGAGCTGGAGTTATGGAAATGGCGGGTTCGGGAATGGCTCTTCATAACTCGACCGCATACTTTCAGAGATGGGCAGGTTTTTGGGGACTTACTCAAGAAGCAGACGGACATGGTGCTATACATATCGGTGAAGAGGTAGATCAACCGTATTCTGGAGTGTGCAACAGGTATTGGCCCTATAAGGCACAATACTACTACATCCAGGCATGGGATGTAAACAATGAAAGCATTAGCCGGACGTGTGTAGCTATGGACAATGCGAACGTTAATAAGTACAGCAATATACAACTAGCCCCTTATGTTTCAAATGGAGGGGGTATGCAGGCACAAATATGGGGATGGGATGGCCAGCACGTTGTAGACAGTATACCCTATTCCAGTGGCGCGTTGCATAGCTGGTCATCAATGGGAATGCAAGAGGAAATATTCGACAAGATACAAGGCTACGAAGTATGGGGAGCTTACAATACCGGTTGGCAATGGCTTAATGGCAACGGAAGTTACATCTATCAAGACCGTAACCAGGACATTCTCTCTAAAGAAAACCCACCTCAAATGTACTGGTTATCGGGGTATACACCACCACAGTATCCTGGCGGATTGGGTATCACCTGTGACTATGACGGGGGTACTAGCTGTACTCATGGCAGCTAATGTTCAAGGGCTTGCTGGAACCTGAGTGACTAAGAAGGTACTCAGGTTTTTAAAGTTTCAGTATCTTAGGAACTGATATCAATATGTAGCATCAGGTTAGAATGACCACATACTTCACACTTAAAAAATTTTTCATTCATATGCAACTCTACATGTGAGCGATCATGTATAGGCATAGCGGGATCAAACGTATGAGTACGTCGTTTATTTTGCGTACTGTACTTTTCTGCACCACAATGCATGCACACTTTCTTAATGATCAATTTCAGTTCGCCCATCATATTCTCCTTTCAACATCATTCTATCACAATAATGTATGTGATTTTTACATTCCACAGAGTAATCTTGAAAATGCAGTAAAGGCTCTTGCGAAGAACCGGACGACGGCCATCGACGCGCCCGGAGGCAACACCAGCTACACCTACAGAGGTCCCGACCAGGCTAAGCGGGTGCAGGTCAACAGCACCCGCTATGTCTACAGCCTGTTGGCACCCGCTGTAGTTGCGGCCAGTTACTTGACGCGGTGAAGCCCGATGGGAGTACATATTACTGCCTGTTTGACGGCTTAGGTTCAGTGATCGGCATGACCACCAGCAGTGGCACCCTGGTCAACTTCTATGACTATGACCCGTATGGGCAAATCCTGGCGCAGCAAGAGCAGCAAGGACTCAACAATCCCTGGAAGTACGTCAGTGGCTTCAGTGATGTGGATACCGGGCTGACCAAGTTCGGCACGCACTACGAGGATCCTACCCTGGGACGGTGGACACAGCAGGACGCAGTGGCCGGGAGTCTGCGCCATCCTCTATCCCTCTCGGACAAAAACTCTCAGATCGAGTCAGTATAGCCGGCTATTCATGCCCCAAATTGTAAAATAGAACGCTAGTTCTTATAGTGGGGTCGAATACTCAGCTTCTAGAAAGGAACTGCTATGGATACACCGTTTGAACTGCCAGGGTCACATCCCGATGCGGATACTACCAACCCTCTCGATTACGTACAGGTGATCGCGTATTTGCTCAATGTTGGCCAATCGTTGTGCGGACAAACGCGGGGAGTCGTTGAGCGCCTCTGCCAGGAGGTGGCGCTGGTTACCCAACAACGCGCTCGATTGCTGCCGAGGCAGCAGCAATCTTCTGCTACCATGGAGTCACCATCGCCTACGATGGAGGTGAGTTTCCCTGTGCAGTTCCAGGAACATGTATATGGGACATTGTCTATCGCGGCAGACCCGGCGCAACCAGCCCGTCCAGCATTACTGCTAGCTGTGGCACAACTGTTAGCGCAGGTATGCGGATGGCTGCTGTACACGTTTGAAATAACGGCGCTTCTGGATGGCGAGTCGCTCGCAACTGAACAGACAATAGAGAGAATTTTGACCCGGCGACAACGAGAAGTGCTGGTACTCATCTGTCGTGGGTACGATCAAAAGGCAATGGCCGACAAGTTAGGCGTGACTGAGGCTACGGTGAGTAAGCATTTGCAGCGTATTTATGCACAATTGGGCGTGCATAACACTCGTGACGCGCTCCTGGTTGCTTTTCAGGCTGGCCTGTTTTCTCCTCTCGAAGAATTCTCAGATTCCCGGTAGGCCCAGGACAGGCAGCAGTCGTTGCCCCGACAGCGTATTTCCGCAATCCTCGTCCTTATAAAGAATAGACATGTGCGAACTTTTGTTCTATAATAGTGATAACAATCGCATTCTATAACTACCAGAAATACTGGCTAAGAAAGAGATTACCCATGCTGCGTGATGTACTTCGTGAACCATGGACATATCAGGAAGAGACTGAGCAGGAGGACCATAGCGCTACTCTTCATCTGGGATATCAACAGGCGTTTTTGCAAGGCGTGCAACAGGCGCAGAAAGAATTACTACAGGAACTGCGCCTGATACTGCTGAAGATCGTGCGCCTGCGCTTTCCTATTGCCATACGCCTGGCAAAAAAGCAGACTGCTGGCATCGAGGATACGAGTATTTTGCGTGATCTGGTCATCAAAATGAGTGTCGCGCAATCCATCGAAGAGGCCGTCATGTTACTGCTGGAAGCAGACGGAGATGAGGACGAGGATGAATAAATCCTAGATATTCCAGGCTTTCATATTCAGAAGCCTCTCCTTCGAACCCTGGAACATTGCCAGCGCTTGCTTTGCTATTGTGAAGAGCAAAGGTGCTGCCAGGTAAACAAATAGCGCCAGGCTCAACGAGATGTAGAGCTTATCGTTATGTAAGAGCGGCTTCGGTGCTACGATGGGGTGCCAGAGGACGCTATACAGCGGATTGTAGTGGCACAGGTATTCGAGAGCGTAGTTGTGAGCAACACAGATATTGCTCAGCCCAAACTGATCGTAAATGGCTCCGTTGATGCCTATCCAGAGCGAGAAAGCCAGGAAGAGCAGCGTTAAAAGATTTCCCAGTAGCGAATTGCTCGTGCTACGCAGGCGTACTGCAAGCACGAAAGAGGCGGGAATCGAGGCGAAGAGAAAAAATCTGGGTCCCCAGAACCATCCGCCGTACCATGCCCACCACGATGAATAGACCAGTATCAAACCAACCAGGAAGCACATCCATAGCTGGTAGGCCTGGAATAATTGCTTATTGTTTTCTCCTTGCAACTTCCAGATAGAGTTTTTGACGGGCAGCAGCAGGGCGGGTGCGAAGAAGATCAGCCCTTTGCCGAACGAAAAAAGGATGGAGATCAGGCCAAGCCAGAAAGGAGTGCTGAATGCCTGATTGCCATAGCCACTGTTAAAAGGGCTGCCACGCCGAATCCAGGACTCGGCCAGGATCAGCACTACAGCGGCTATAAATACGAGGAGATATCTTACGCGCTGCTTCTGAAAGATATGTTTCAAGACGACAAGGCCAAGTCCAACCAGGCTGGCGGGCGTATTAACCACCCCCAGCACGACGGCTGCCCATCCGCCAGCTTCCGATCTCAGCAGCGCTACCAGGATGCCCATTCCGACCATTAAAGCGGTGAATACCTCGCCTCCAAAGTAGGTCACGTGGTTCCCGAACATGGAGCCTATTATCAGTATAAGAAAGAATTTGCGCAGTACGCCGGCATCCATGCGATTTCGCAACATTACATACGTAATCAGCATCACCGCGGCCAGCAGAAAAATGTTATATTTTTCCTGCCATTGCAATGAAAACCCTGACAGCCTGTCGATGACCCACAGCGGCGAGGAGAATAGGGGGCCAACGATTGAATAGCTCATGTGCGATATCTGGCCATGTTGTAGCAGGCTTACAACCGCTTTAAAGCGCACGGTGCCATCCAGAAAGTAACGCTGTGGCAGCCATTGAAACATGGCAAAGATGCCCATCCCAATCAGGCATAGCTCGATTGCTTCGAAGAGTAGCTTTTTGGATAGTCCATGAACAGGTTGTTCCTGCTCTGCCGGAATAGTTTCGACTGCCAAAGGCGCTCTCTCTTTCTTTTAAATGTTAGTCCTCTCCTACCGGTACAAGACGCTCTTTCAAAGCTAAGGTAACTTGCTGGCCGGCTGCTGGTATTTCTTATTCCTGCCGTATCGCACCTGCATGATAGCTAATCTTTTCCTCGTCATCTACGGAGCCAGCGAGGGGCTCACGGAGATAAACCATTGCTCCATGTGTTACTATTATCCTATAGTTAAAAGTATACGATGAAGAAAACCATGGAGCCAATGATGCCCGGAACTTTTGCGGAATTATATGCCCCTCTACTGAAAGAAGTGTTTACGACGAAGGCCCAACAGATGCTGTCTGCCGGCGCCGATGGCTTGATAACCGCGCGTGCTTACGCGGAACGGGGCAAACCCGAATTTGCCCTGGCTTTTTTGTTGCTGATAGAATTGCCCGAAGACGAGAAACGCGAACTCTTCGCTTATGCCTATGAACGCCGCGCCGTACTTTCCGAGGAAAAGGCCGAACAATATACGCTCCAGTTCCATCGTCCTTTTCCGCTTATCAAGCTGGAAGCGCAAAAAGACCGTATGACGGCCCGCTCCATTCGTGAAGGCAAGCGCGTGCGCGGCAGCACGGCCCGTATTCCTCCCATTACTTAGAGAGAGCCATCAAGCGAATTCCCGCGATGCGTTAGAAGCTCTGGCTTTCCAGACGTAATATATTGTGTGCGAAATGTGAACTATTCCACATTCCGTGGCCCTTATCGCATGTTATGATTATCTGGGGTACTGTTGGTCTTTTTATGCTATCGAGGTTGATGGTCGTTTTTTCTAGGCATAGCTGGATGTTCAAGTTATGGCATATTGTTTAAATCCTAAAAAGAAGCATGAGAATCGAGAGCTAGCCTCCATTTCTTCACTAACGAACGCCGGCACGGCAGCGCTGCCAGAAGCGGGCGCCGAAAAATCACCGGTCGCGGTCGATGCGCAGGGGTCCTGCCAATATTGTAAGTATTTACTGGAGGGAGCGCTGCTGGGCGATTGCCGTGTAAGGCGCTGGATCGGTTCGGGCGCATTCGGTGATGTATACGAGGCGGAGCAGTTGCCTCCATTGCAGCGCCGCGTGGCAATCAAGGTCATGTCCATCGACCAGGTCCTGGATGTCAAAGCAGTTGAACTCTTTGCGCGCGAAGTGGGAGCTATCTCTAAGCTCGATCACCCCAATATTTTACCTGTGATGCGCGTGGGTATGCTGGAAGACGGACGCTCCTACCTGGTAATGAAATATGCCGCCCATGGTTCGCTGCAAAAATACTGCCAGTCGACTCCTCAAAACTTCTCTTTGCTGCCTACGGCTGTTCCGGCAGAAGCTCCGGATTTCCTGGCGGATTCGCGCCAGGTGGAACATCAGGATACTGTAGCTGTCGATCACGAGGATAGCTCCTGCAGGGACAATCAAACCATTACGCCCATTGATTCTGAACATGGAGGGCAGGAAGATGCCAGGCAGCGCGAGCCCCTTGTGCCCGCGCAGCTGGGCCCGGTGGATAACGAATCTCAACCGGATTCTATTACCGGCCACGAAACGATTGCCACTGCTGAAGCGACAGACTTAAAAGAAGACAGCGTTGAAGGCGATCAAATGGTAGCGCCACGAGCAATAGAATCGACGACTCTCACACCGGGGCTTCTGTTGCCATATATCGAGCAGGCGTCTGCGGCCCTACAATATGTTCATGATCACGGCATTATTCACCTGGATGTCAAGCCTGCCAACCTGCTGCTCGATGGCGATGATCGCCTCATGCTGGCCGATTTTGGTGTCTCCGCGCTGCTTGATGGCTATACGCATGCCTCTCTGCATGCCTATGTCGGCACCCCTCTTTATACAGCTCCGGAACAATGGTTGGAGCAGCCACGTGCCGCCAGTGATCAGTACGCGCTGGCCGTTACCTGTTATCAGCTACTCACCGGGCAGGCTCCATTTACAGGCAATCTATACTCGATCATGCATGGGCACCTGCAAATTCCCCCCCCACCTTTACGCGAATTTAACCCACTTATCCCACTCGAGGTGGAAAACGTTATTTTGCGCGCTCTTGCCAAGGAGCCAGGAGATCGCTACAAGGATATGCGCTCGTTCGCCCGCGCTTATCACGAAGCCCTGGAAGAAGCGGCCAGCGCCAGAACGGATACCTACGGCCAGTTGCCTACGCTGGCAACTGTTGAGCAGGTAGAGGCTTCTAAAACAGCAGAGGAAGGAGCCGCAGCTTTTGGCGCCACAGAAATTTCCTCACTTCCTGAAGAGGCCGCGACTACAGTAAAAGCATCCGCGGAGGAAGAAGTCGAAACGGTCAATCCAACGGGCAAGTTCAGGGATGAAGATAAACCGATAGTACAGCAATCAGGAAAGCCAGCCGCTACTTCCCAGGAAATGGTTCCTGTAAAAGATGAGTGGGAACCCCGGAGGGCGAAACTCCACCCATCCCAATCGCGTCCGCTTTATCGCGCGGTGGCCCTTGCGCTGCTCGTATTACTGCTCTTCGGCGGTGGCGCGCTAGGGTTGGTGCGTGTGAGCCAGCCTTGCCTGCTTGGGGCATGCCCCGTTATGCAGCTAAGCACGCATGAGGTGAATCTGGGCAATGATGGCTCGCAGCAGGTCAGAATCTCGAATACCGGCAGTTCTGATCTGCACTGGCAGGCGTCCATCGTAAATAGCCAGAACATAGCATGGCTGGCGCTCTCCGCGTCTATGGGGACGCTTGCCCCTGGTAAGAAAGCAGAGCTTACTATCAAGGCAGACACTGCAAGCCTGGCCGACGGCGCTTACGCGGTGGTTGTGGAGATCAGCGGGCAGAACGTGGCTACCCAGGATATTTATGTGACTGTGAGCGTTCAAAAAGGATTGAATGCGGTCTCGGTAGAAAATAGCGGCACGCAATTTCTATACAGCCAGGGTAAGCTGCAGCCAGCAGCACAGAAGATTACGATCATCAATAAGAGCATAGAAGCGCTCGTTTTCCAGGTGGAGTATACCGAGACGACCTGGTTAACGGTTACTCCTGACCAGGGAGTCTTAGCCGCGGGCAAGTCAACCAGCCTGGCGGTGAATGTGATCAATCCGCAGTTGTTGACGCCCAACAATAACTACCAGACTACCGTGTCACTGATCGGTAAATTGCAGAGCCAGAAGCAAGCAATCGAATTGCAGCGCTATGATTTTGTGCTGGATGTACCTGCTCCGCTGACAACGCCGACTCCGACCGTGACGGCAACGCCGCCCCCGCAGTTCAGCTTTCCCAGTTTTAACGCGCAGGCTCCTATTTCGACCGGAGCACCTGCCACGTTGCGTTCGGGACACAGTATGGTCTGGGATGACCATGACAATCTTGTACTCGTCTTTGGCGGCATCGATGATAGTGGTCACCTGCTCAATGACCTCTGGTCGTACAGCCCTGTCTCAGGGCAATGGAAACAACTGACGCCGGCAGGGGCCGCGGGTTCTTGCAGTAATGGGAGTAGCGGTGTACCGTCTCCACGTATGAACGCGGCCATGGTCTGGGACAGCGCGGATCAGCAGGTGCTGCTGTATGGTGGTTTGGGGGCGAATAATCGCTATCTTGGCGACCTGTGGTCCTTTTCGTTGAGTACTGGCGCCTGGACTGACATTGCGTGTTCTGACAACGGGCCGGGAGTTCGTGCGGCAGGCGCAGTATGGAACGGCAGTCAAATGCTGGTGCTGGGTGGGATGAATAAGTACGGCCTGCTCTCGGATTTCTGGGCCTATACTCCTGGCTCAAATGGCGGCTGGCAGGAACTTGCAACTAGCACTCCCCTTGGCCAGCGTACCTACTCGACTCTGGTCTGGGATAGCAGCGATGGCCGGTTGTATGTGTTCGGCGGGCTTGACATCAATGGCTTGCAAGAGAATGATTTCTACGTCTATAGCGCAAGCAAAGGGTGGTCCTCGATTACGCCGAAGACATCGGATAATCCGTTACCCCGGCAGCAGGGCATGGGAACCTGGGATAGCAGAGACCATCTTTTGTTGCTGATGGGCGGCTGGGAAAACGGTCAAACCGAACCGTTCTGGGGCCTCTGGGCATATGATCCCAAACAGAATGCCTGGGATTTATTGACTCCCCTGGACAGCCACGGAAACCATATTATACCCGGACGGACGGCTTCGGCGATGGTGTGGGATGCGGCAGACCAGCGCGCCTATATCTACGCCGGCGCGGGCAATGGCAGGTCCGGCAGCAGTTTGAACGATCTATGGACGATCTCGTAGGGGCCGGATTCGGCCCCTATATAGCGAAGATGCGCTCGTGATATTGTGTCTCGAAGCCAAGCCCGCGATAGACGTTATAGCCTTCGGGCGAGGATTGCAGGCACGCATAGCGGTAGCCGCGCGCTCGTGCCTCTAGAAGAGGGAACAGCGTGATGGCAGTACCCAATCCTCGACCACGAACGGCAGGCGCCGTACTGACATCGTAGATACCGGCCATATTGTCCGTCAGCAATAAGGTGGAAGACGTGACCGGCTCCCCATCCAGGTAGCCGACATAATGGAGAAATGGCCCGGCGGGATCAAATCCAGCTCGCGTATATGCTTCATAATAGATTTCCGCATTGGCGAGGGTCATCTCGAAGCCCGCCACTGTTGCCTGGTACCATTGCGCAAAACTCGCGCCGTCGTTAACCCGCTCTATCAGCAGTCCAACTGGCACCCGTAGGGGCCGGTTCACCGTGCCCAGCGCCGATTGATCGGCCCCGTTCCCCTCTGACCCGGACAAAGCAGCGCCTAACGCATCTGCACCCGCCTCTCCCACCGCCGATTGATCGGCCCACACAGGCAATGTATGCAGGTCTACCAGCATATGGGGGCGGTTATTCACCTGCTTCAAGCCATTTGCGAGCAGGTGGCTGGGAAGATCAACGGGCCGGCTAGAGGGCAAGACGAGCCAGCCCAAAGGCCTGCCGTTTGACTTGAAGCTATCTACCAACGCCTGAACTCGTGCCGCGGCAGTCTCTGACGAGAGCTGTGTGCGCAGCACCGTATTCCAACCCGGAAACTTGCTGCTGACTGCCCATGTCAGTTCCGCATCATTGAAAAGTTGAAAATGGGGCAGAGGAACCAGGCCAAGCAGGAAATACGCCAGGAAATTTTCTTCCATTGCAGCATGCAGGTCGGATATGTTCTGTGTCATCATAAATCCTTGGGATACAGCCCCGGAATGCTCACCGGCAAGTGTCCATACGCCTGCCGTTTGCCAAAAATCGCGCGCGCGGCAGTATTCAGGGCCGGGCGGGTATATTCATAGGTGACAAGGTAGGTGCGAAGCTGCGGAAATGCCAGCAGATCATATGGATTGCGTACCGCTATGCCGATCACGCGCCGTCCCAAGGATACGAGCCGGCGCACTACTTCCGCCTGCCCCTCGTCCATATGCGCATTGACCGTCGCTACGATGAAAGTATCTGTCGCGCTCGTGCTTTGCAGCGTCTCCCTGGATGCCTCACCTGCCGGGACGCGCATCATACTGATGTTTGTGTGATACTGCCGTAAGATATCTGCCAGTATATCATCTGAATAATAACGATCCTCCACCATCGACATGCTGTATCTCTCGGGAGCAATGACTACGATGCGCTCTTCAGTGTTCAGACGTAGTGGCAGCAGGCCGGCATCACTTCTGACCAGCACCGGCAGGCGCTCATATGCCCGCTTCTGCAGTTGCATATGCTCCTCATTACCGATTATTGCAGGTATCTTTGTCGCACCGGGCAGTCTATCCCATGAGAGATGAGTCGCCTTGAGCCTCAGCACGCGTTCCGCCGCTTGCTGGACCACCTGCGGCGCAAGTTCATTTGCCTCTATCGCTGCGCGAATGGCCGCAAAACTTCCTTGCTGGCGCTCATAAAGATGCGATACCAGCACGAGGTCGTTGCCTGCCTGCAGCGCCATGACTGCTCCTCGCTGTACGCCGAACGTTTCCGAAATCGCCTGCATCTCCAGGCAATCAGAAATAATAACACCTTTGAAGCCCATATGTTCGCGCAATAACCCCTTGACGATGGCGGGTGAGAGCGTCGCCGGTAAGTCCTCTTGCTGCGTCAACGCGGGAAAGGCTACGTGCGCGATCATGACGCTGTCGGCTCCAGACTCTATTGAGCGTCGAAAAGGCGCTAGTTCCAGGCTTTCCAGTCGCTGGAGCGAATGGGGAATCGTAGGCAGCGCCAGGTGCGAGTCGGTGGCAGTATCGCCATGGCCGGGGAAATGCTTCAAGCAGGAGATGACGCCGGCAGCACGATATCCTCTCACCATTGAGGCGCCGAGACGCGCTACCAGCCGTGGGTCTTCGCCAAAGGAACGGACGCCGATGACCGGATTGGCCGGGTTATTATTCACATCGACCACCGGGGCAAGGTTCATGTTGATGCCGAGGGCCAGCAGTTCCTGGCCCGTCGCCCGCGCAACCTCGTAGGCAATCTCATCTGAGCCGATGGCTCCCAGCGCCATGTTGCCGGGAAATACCGTCACCGTCTCTCCCAACCGCTGCACAATGCCATTTTCCTGATCGATAGCGATCAGCAATGGATAGCGATGCCCGGCCTCTTTTGCAATCCTCTGCAAGCTCTGCGTCAATTCAAGTATCTGTCGCGCATCGCTGGTGTTGCGCGAGAACAGGATGATGTTGCCTATGTGGTAGCGCGTAATCAGATCGATAATATCCTCCGAGGGCGTAGTTCCCCAGAAGCCAACCATCAGCGCCTGCCCAATCTTCTCCTCCAGGCTCATGCCGTTTGTGTAGGTGTCCATTTGACTCTTTCCTTTTTATATTGAGGCCTTAATGATATGGGGACGAGGGCCGATCAATCGGCGCTGGGCGCGAGCAATCGGCCCCTACGGGACCGCTTCTAGTGCTGCTCTTAATATGTGGCCATGGGCGGCGAGCCTTTCGCGTGCCTGCTCTGGTGAGATGTTTGCTCGCGCCACCAGGATAGCCGTTTTGACCTCGCCTCCTGTATACACCAATAGTGTTCTTGCGGCATCATTATCCAGCCCTGTTGCCTGCTTTACAATCGAGAGGGCACGCTGCTGCAACTTATAGTTTGTAGCTTGCACATCGACCATCAGGTTGCCGAAGGTTTTCCCCAGCAGGATCATTGTGCCGGTGCTCAGCATGTTCAGCACCATTTTCTGGGCCGTGCCCGCTTTCAGGCGCGTGGAGCCGCTGATCACCTCCGGCCCGACAAGCGGCGCGATCAGAAGCTCGACTTCCTGCGCCAGCGGCGTATTCGCATTACATACCAGCCCAATCGTCAAGGCGCCTCGTTCGTTCGCATAAGCAATCGCGCCACGAACATAAGGTGTTCGCCCACTGGCGGTAATGCCTACCACCACATCGGCTTGCGAGACTTCAAGCGCTGCTAAATCGGCCTGTCCTGCCTCCCAGTTATCCTCGAAGTCTTCGTAAGCCTGGTCGAGCGCCTGCTGGCCGCCCGCGATGCAGGCTTGCACCATGGTAGGGGAAATATTGAAGGTCGGTGGGCATTCAGAGGCGTCTAAGGCTCCGAGGCGACCAGAGGTACCGGCCCCGGTATAGATCAAACGCCCACCGAGCCGCAGCTTCGCGGCGATCGCCTCAATCGCCCTGGCAATATCCGGCACTACCTGCTGTACTGCCCGGGCGACCTTCGCATCCTCGGCATTGATTAGCTGTACAATTTCCAGGGGGCTCATGCGATCGATTTCCGTCGTCGCCGGATTCACTTTTTCGGTGTCCAGCGCGCTTAACGTACGTTCCATGCGTTTACCTCCGGTTTTTGCTGCTATTTCCAGCGCATCAGGGTACCAGTTGCTCGCGTTTCATATGTGTGTAGAATGTATACTTGTGCCCACAATAGACGGCTTTGGCGTACTCGACCGGCTGGTTGCGTTCCGTGTAGGTGACGCGGCGCGTAAAAAGTACCGGGCTGCCAACGGAGATTTTCAGGAGTTGCGCCTCTTCGTTGCCCGCCAGTCCCGCTTCCAACTCCTGGTCGGCTGCCATCAGTGGTATGCCGTATTTTGTTTCCAACACGCGGTAAAGGGAATTATTTTCCAGATCTTCCTCTAGCAGTCGCTCGCAGCCTTTGAAATTGATCTGAGATAATTCAATGGCCAGAGGTTCGTCATCGGCGAGTCGCAGGCGGCGCAGGCGGAAAATTGGCGTTCCCTGGCTGATGCGCAATCTTTCGGCAGTTGTCTCATCCGCCGGAGCCATTTCAGCCGAAAGTACTTTCGTGCCGGGACGCTGCCCGCGCGCGCGGATATCTTCGGTAAATCCAGTCAACTGGATCAATTGCTGCGTAATCTTTTGCTGGCTGACGAACGTTCCCTTGCCCTGCTCGCGATAAAACAATCCCTCGTTGACCAGGTCCGTAATCGCCTGGCGGGCCGTCATACGGCTGATGCCATACGTTTCCCCCAACTCGCGCTCCGACGGAATAAGGTCGCCCGGCTTCCACTCACCGGAGCGGATGCGTTCCTTCATGATTTCTTTGAGTTGATAGTAGCGAGGCAAGGGACTGTTTCTATAAATTGCACCCATCTGTTTTCTCTCAATCTTATCAGACGTTTAAAAAACGCGCGTTCATGCTTTCATGATGCCGCAGGCATCATTTGCGTACAGTATATTACACAATGTGGGCTCCCTAGGCCCTGCTCTAGACCTCTTGCATTCTTCCCGGAAATATGGTACTAGTTATGGCAAGTGGTATAATTGGTATATTGTATATACCAGTATACTTACTGCTAATAATTCCATACTTTTTCGCGCCTGTCAAGGGTTCAACAAAGGACATCTGGGAATTCCAGGTCAGATTGTCCCAAGGTGATCCCTGGTGATCGCCTGCCGAATAAATGGCACTGATTCACCCCACCACTGCTGGCGCGCCGGGTGAAGTCGCGCTCTGACTCGTGACTGCGCGGCGCGCCAGGAAGTGTGTAAGGAGAGGAAGGTTAGGAGGATCAATGCGCTTTACACTACGCGATGCTCGCCTTATTGATGCCGCAACCGATATTGCCCACGGCGATATAATCGTTGCCGGCACGCAGATACATGCCTTGAGTCACCCGGGAGACTCAACCGGTGAAGCTGATACCATCATCGATGCAGCGGGTATGCTGGTCGTGCCGGGCTTTATCGATGTGCACACGCACGGAGGCGGTGGCTATAACCTGCACACCACGGTTGCCGATGAAATTCGGAATTATGCGCGCTGGGTACCTGAGACAGGCGTCACCTCGTTTCTTATTGCGGTGGTGGGCATACCGGGTTCGATACCCGAAGAACAGTTAAAAACGTCGGTAGAGGTGATGCAGGCCCGCACAGGAGGTGCGGAGCCACTGGGGATTCACCTGGAGGGGCCTTACATCAGCGTGGCAAGGCGGGGCGCGCACCAGCCATCCTGGCTGCGCATGCCGGATGAGTCCGAGACGGAGCAACTGCTAGCCTTAACGGACGGCTGCCTGCGCTTGGTTACGCTGGCTCCAGAACTTCCGGGAGCTACGGCTATGATTCGTCGTCTTTTAGAGGCGAATGTCACTGTGAGTATGGGCCATACTGATGCGACTTACGAGCAGGCGCAGGAGGCAATACAACTCGGCATCTCGCATGTGACGCATTGCTTCAACGCCATGCGGCCCCTCTTGCATCGCGCCCCTGGTCCTCTCGCTGCCGCGGCCCAGGCCGAAAATGTTTCTGGCGAGGTAATCGCCGATGGCGTGCATGTACATCCGGCGGCCGTGAATGCTTTGATAAGGTTGCTGGGACCGGAGCGCACCATCCTTATCACGGATGCCCTGGCGGCGGCGGGTGTTTCCGATGCCAGCTTCGATTTCGCCGGCCAGCCCGCGCGGGTTATCAATGGCGCCGCCCGCCTTGAAGATGGAACGATTACCGGCAGCATATTGACAATGGACCAGGCCTTGCGCAATGTGCTGCTGATGACTGAAGTGACACTCCAGCAGGCGGTAGGTATGCTAACGTTCAATCCTGCTCGCGCTGCCCGCGTCGCGCACCGTAAAGGGCGCTTACAGGCCGGTTACGACGCCGATCTGCTCATCCTCGATTCCTCGCTCGCCCTCCAGGCCACCATCTGCTGTGGCAAGGTGGCATTTGCGAATGATGAATGGAGGGAACGGCTTGCGGCGGTCTTGTAGTGATGTAGAGATCAGGTTAGAGAGTTTGACAAAATAATCAGGGAATCCTAAGGTTCCTGGTGATTACGCATAAGTCGGGCAGGGATTCTTCGTTTCACTCAGAATGACATGCCCCATCCTGGGGCATGTCATTCTGAGTGAAACGAAGAATCCCTCGCGTTTTCGCCCCGCACTCCTGGCCTGGTCTGCTGATGGGGAATCACCAGAAAGGTTCCCCTTGCCTCTCCAGAGAAGGTAGCGTAAACCATTCGATGGAGCCATTAACACGTTACCAGATGAGCAAGGAGCGAGCAGTGGAAATTTTCCTGGAAACCGAGCGGATGTTGTTGCGGCGCTTCACGGAGGCTGATGTAGATCACCTGGTCGATCTTGACAGCGACCCCGAAGTGATGCGCTTTCTGACCGGTGGTATTCCCACCTCTCGTGACGCGATCCAGAACGACATCCTGCCCGCGTTCCTGCGCTCCTACGAGCGATATCCTGGCTTTGGCGTCTTTGCGGCTATCGAGAAGGAAAGCGGAGAATTCCTGGGGTGGTTCAGCTTCCGGCCAAAAGATGCGGCGAGTCGTGAAGAGGTCTCGCTTGGCTACCGGCTGCGGCACTCCTTCTGGGGCCAGGGCTATGCCACTGAAGGAGCTCGCGCCTTGATTTGCATGAGCTTCACTGAGTTAGGCGTCCAGCGTGTCGTTGCCACGACCTACCAGGATAGCCTGGCCTCTCGTCGCGTCATGGAAAAGGCCGGTCTTTCGCTGGTACGGACCTACCGTATGACGATGGAGGAGTTGCAGGCCAATGACAGTACCGCCCACGATCCATCAGAGGCGCTTTGGGATGGTGACGATGTTGAATACGCGCTGCGAAAGGCCGACTGGGAGCAGCAGAAAGCAGCTTCAAGCCTTACTCATACTTCGGAGTCCAGAGTTGCTCAATCGGAAGTTCCCAGCCGGGAAAGAGGTCTGGAATAGTAAGCGTATCTCCATTTTGGAGTATGCTGATCGGAAAAACGTCTTCTTCGCCCTCGGCATCTTTCCTGAGTGAATTCGCACGATAAACACGTACTGTACGCTTGTCCGGATCAATAAGCAGGCTGACCTGAACTCCCTGCTGTATGAACAGAGCGATCTTCTGTTCAAGCTCACGGATGCGATCGGTACTCGATTTGACCTCGACGATCAGTTCTGGAACGACATCTGCATATGAGCGCGGCGCTTGTTTAAGCCTCTCTCGTGAAACAAATGAAACATCAGGTGAAAGCAAATCCCCATTTGGCATGCGGAAACCTGCGCTCGAGTCGGCAATTCGTCCGGCGTTATGCTTAAAAACCCAGTTGCTTAAAAATACAATAAATCGAGATCCAATTTCGCTGGATACGAAATCTGAAGGACTCATGATAATCAGTTTTCCTTCTCGCAATTCGATTTTGTTGTTGGGGTAGAAAGCCTGAAGCCGTTCCACGTCATGGAAGCTCATAGCCATAGCTGCTCATTCCCTTACTAACATAGATTGAGTTCGTTGCTAACTTTGTACCTTTATGGATATTGTACGCTATCGACCAGCTTTGTCAATGTTTTTCATCCATAAATCTCCGCTGAAAATGATGAACCGCACCTCGTTCTCACATCCGCATCACGAATTTTTTGCGCATCGTTGGTATAGTGGTCTAGATGTCTTGACAAATGAACCAGAAGAAGGTACAGTATTTCCCATAGACTGATCTGGAATTCTCGGAAATAGGTATCTGACTGGCGACGAAACGTATGCTATCGGAAAGGAGGGATTGCTGAAAGCAAACGTACAGGTAGTCCCGGTATGCTATGCCGGTAGGGGTTTAGATTTCTCTGACATGCAAATCCCACTTTGTGTTTGTCCTTCTTGTGCATTGGCAGGTTGTTATATGAGTGCTTTGTGCTATCGCAGGGCGCTCTTTGAAAGTCGAAGTCCAGCGGCTATTTACCAGGATCGTTGAACTGATCCATTCTTTTAGCGGTAGGAGGTTGCAAATGACTCCCAAGGCTCTCCCCGGTCCGTCTTCAAGGTTGAAGATTCGCTTTACTGCTGTAGCATTCTCTCTGCTGGTCATTTTTACGCTGATCCTCTCGGCCTGTGGCAGCAGCGGTTCCACCAACAATTCCGGTGGCAAGTCAATACTCAAAGTAGCTGCCCAGTCCTACGATTTTGCCCAGTCTGGTTGGAATCCATATAATGGCCATCCCAACGCGGGCGTCCTGGGCCTCGTGTATGAGACCCTGTACTTTGTGAATGTGAATGATGGTTCGTTCACGCCGATGCTGGCCACCAATTATGCGTGGAGCAACAACAATACAACGGTCACCTTCACGATTCGTTCGGGCGTCAAATGGAACGACAACAAGCCGTTTACAGCAAACGATGTCGCATTTACCTTCAATGCGATGAAACAGTATCCGGCGGCGGATACCAACGGCGTCTGGAGTTATCTCAGCAGCGTAACTGCGCCCGATGCCAATACGGTGGTGATGAATTTCCAGAAGGCTTATCCGCCTGAATTGGTGACAATTGCCGGGCATGTGTACATCATTCCACAGCACATTTTTGCCAACGTAGGTGACCCGACCAAGTATCTCACCGACCATCCTGTCGGCACCGGCCCATTCACTCTGACCAAGTACTCGCCATCCCTGGCCGTGTTCGACAAGAATCCGAGTTACTGGCAGGCCGGCAAGGTCAAAGTGGATGAGATCCAGTTCCCGGAATATAAAGATAACTCGACGCTGGCGCTGGCGCTGCCAAGAGGTGATATCGATTGGGCCGGCTACTTCTCGCCCACGCTCAAGCAGGACTTCGTAGACAAAGACCCGGCTCACAACCACCTCTTCATGGATGCCATCAATCTCTATTCCATCTGTGTCAACCAGCGTGATCCCATAGTTGGTGGCGCTGCCGGCCTGCCGGTTCGCCTGGCGCTCAGCTATGCCCTTGATCGCAGCGCGATTGCGGCGCAGGCGACTGCCGGTTTGGAACCTCCGGGCAGCATCACTGGCCTGGTACTTCCTACCGCCCAGAACTGGCTGGCCCCGCAGTATGCCAGCCTGCCCACAACGGCTGATACTGCCATGGCAGAAAAGTACCTGACCGATGCGGGTTACACGAAAGGTCCTGATGGCATTTACCAGAAAAATGGTAAGCGTTTGTCGCTCACGCTGCGAAGCGTGGACAGCTATTCCGACTGGAATGCGGCTGCGCAGTTGATCGCTTCTGAGGCCAAAACGGTTGGCATCGAAATCAAAAATACGACGGTTGGCGAAGATAACTACTATACCCTGCGCACCGATGGCAAGTATGACTACCAGTTGATGTTCTGCGGTATGGTGGGTGGCCCTACGCCGTACTACCTGTACAACCAGTACCTGAACAGCAATGAGATTGGCCAGGGTAAATTCAACTTTGTGGCCTGGAACGACCCTAAGACCGATCAGTATCTGAACCAGTACGCTTCAACCACCGATCCGAATGCGCAAAAGCAGGCCATCATGGGCATCGAGCAGATTTTCGTGCAGAACCAGCCGTTCATCCCGTTGTGGACCGGAGCTGACTACGATGAGTACAGCACCGCTCACTTCACCGGCTGGCCCGACCAGAGCAACCCGTATTCCAGCGGCAGCCCGAATACTGCCCCTGATATCGAGCAGGTTGTCCTGCACCTGCAACCAGCGTGATCTTGTACGGTAGGGGTAGAGTGCTTGCTCTATCCCTACCGGCCATCATAGCGATCTTCACCGCCAAAAAATCGTATACTACAGGTGTGAAAATGCAAGCAGGGGCTGAGTGTGTGCAAGTAGCACCTTTATGAAATCTGACAACAGAAAATGGAACCCTGTAGGGACAGCGCCTGGTGCCTGTCCTTTTGGGGCGACGGGATAGGCACCAGGCGCTGTCCCTACAGGTCGTTTAATGGGATGTGTGAGAAGGAAAATCATCGGGGAATAGATTTGCTCGAGGAAAAAGGAGCAGCCAGATGCGTCATGTGATCCGCCGCTTTTTGTTCTATGTTTGTGCCGTCTGGATAGCTATCACACTTGATTTTTTCATCCCACGCCTGGCGCCCGGTGATCCTGTCGCGGCGCTGGTGGGGAAGATGTCGACCAAGGGCTACGTTACCCCGCAGATGCAGCAGACGCTCGCGGCCATGTTTGGCCTGAACACGCATGATCCCTTGTGGCTGCAATACTTCAAATATCTTGGCAATTTGCTGCACGGCAATCTGGGCGTCTCTATTCAGTATTTTCCAACACCCGTCGCGGCGCTCATCCAGCAGGATATCGGCTGGTCAATCATGCTGGGTGGAGTCGCGGTTATCATCAGCTTCACGCTTGGCTGTTTGTTTGGCATCATTACTGCCTGGAAGCGTGGCTCTGCTCTGGATACATTTCTCTCACCGGCCATGAATTTTCTCTCTGCCATTCCTTACTTCTGGCTGGCGCTCTTTACGCTCTTTATCTTCGCCTATACGCTGAACTGGTTCCCACTGGCCGGGGGCTACGATGCCGCAAATCTCAATCCTGGCTGGTCGTTTGATTTCATCAGCAGCGCCATCCAGTACGCCTTTCTGCCCGCTTTGACGCTGGTCATTTCTTCGCTGGCCGGCTGGATGCTGACGATGCGCAATTCGATGATTACGACGCTTTCCGAAGACTACGTCCTGATGGCGAAGGCAAAGGGGTTATCCGAGGGCCGCGTGATGTTCCGCTATGCCGCCCGCAATGCCGTCCTGCCCAATATTACCGGCTTCGCCATCGCTATTGGCGCGATTGTCGGCGGGCAGTTGCTCACCGAAATGGTGTTCTCATATCCCGGCATTGGATACGCGCTGCTGCAGGCCGTGAACCAGCAAGATTATGCAATGGTGCAGGGCGTCTTCCTGATTATTACGCTGGCTGTGCTGGGCGCGAACTTTCTGGCCGATCTGTTGTATGCCTTCCTCGATCCACGAGTGCGCGTGGAAAGGAGCGCCTGAGCATGCAAATTCAAGAAGTACCCGGCAAAGCAGGAGAGCCGGTAGCATCTTCCCTACCGGTGGCACTTCTACCCGGCGATACACTGCAAGCTCGCATCCTGCGTGTGCCGCTGGCGATCTGGCGCGCGATGACCTCAAGTCCCAGGGTGACGGTGGGCAGCGCGATTGTCGGCATTTTCATCCTGGTTGGACTCTTTGGGCCATTCTTCGCGCCTTACAATCCTGATGCGACATCGAACCTGTTCATCGCCTCTCCTTCCGCGTCGCACTGGCTCGGCACCACCGTTGTCGGGCAGGATATCTTCAGCCAGTTGATTTACGGCACGCGCACCAGCGTCTTCTGGGGATTGGGAACCGGAGTGCTGGTCACGTTGCTTTCGGTGCTGGTCGGCATGGTTGGCGGCTATGTTGGCGGTGTGATGGACGATGTGTTGACGTTGCTCACCAATGTCTCACTGGTGCTGCCCGCGCTCCCCCTGGCGATTGTGCTCGCGGCCTATTTCCCGCGTGGCCCATTGACGATCTCCCTGGTGATTGTCGTTACAAACTGGGCGTGGCAGGCGCGCGTGCTGCGTTCGCAAACGCTGTCGATGCGCAGCCGCGAATTTGTCGCAGCAGCCCGTGCAAGTGGAGAACGTCCCTGGCGTATCATCTTCTTCGAGATATTCCCCAATGAGATCGGCCTGGTAGTCGCGGGTTTTGTCAGCACCACCATCTATGTGATACTGACCTGGGCGGCGCTGGAGTTTCTTGGCCTTGGTGACGGTACGATTCCCAGCTGGGGTGGTATGCTCTACTGGGCGCAGCAGGCCGGGGCGCTTGGTGGTGGCCTCTGGTGGTGGTTCATCCCTCCTGGCGCCTGTATCGCCATACTGGGCGCCGGCCTCTCGCTCATCAACTTCGGCATCGACGAAATCGCCGACCCGCGTCTGCGTCCAGAGCGCCCCAAAAAACTGGCAAAAAATAGGAAAGCTGTGGCATAATAGTGAAAATAACCTAAGAACAAAGTCGTTCCAGGGCCGAGGTAGGCAGAAGAAATCAGGGCGGTCGCCAGGATGCGCCCTGAGAATAGAAAGCAGGTGGCATCATGGCAACCGAAACGCGCGCGTCTATTTCGTCCAACACGCTTCTCGAAGTGAATCATCTCAACGTTGATTACCTGGCCTCGAATGGAACGGTACACGCTGTGACCGATGTTAGCTTCACGCTGCAGCGGGGTGAAATTCTCGGCCTGGCCGGTGAAAGTGGCAGCGGCAAATCGACCCTGGCCTATGCCATCACGCGCCTACTCAGGCCGCCTGCCGAGATCACCGGCGGTGAAATTCTGTATTATCCACATCCCTCTGGGAACGACAAAGATGCCTCGCGCATCACGGTCACTCAACTTCCCAGTGAGGCGAAACAGGAAAATGAGGCCGGTAGCGGCAGCAATGGCATGAATGGCGCGAGAAGACGCTGGGGCCGCAATGCGCGGCATCATGCCGGCGATGGCTCACAGCCGATTGACCTGTTGCAATTATCTCCCAAACAACTGCGCGCTATTCGCTGGGACGAACTGGCTATCGTCTTCCAGAGCGCCATGAACGCGCTCAATCCTGTCATGACGGTCGGCGCTCAAATTATGGATGTGCTGCGAACTCATCGACCGGATATGGGGCCGGATTCGCGCAAACGCCGCGCCATTGAACTCTTCCAACTTGTCGGAATCGCGCCGGATCGCCTGCGCAGCTATCCGCACGAACTCTCCGGCGGCATGCGCCAGCGAGCTATTATCGCCATCGCCCTGGCGCTCTCGCCCGAAGTCCTCATCATGGATGAACCGACCACGGCGCTGGATGTGGTAGTGCAGCGCGAAATTCTGACCGAGATCATACGCTTGCGTGAGAAACTGAACTTTTCCGTGATCTTCATCACCCATGATCTCTCGCTCCTGCTCGAACTTGCCGATAATGTTGCCATCATGTACGCAGGGCGCATCGTTGAGAAGGCATCGACTCGCGATCTCTACCTGCATCCTCGTCATCCATATAGCTATGGCCTGCTCAACTCGTTTCCGTCGCTGCATGGTCCGCGCCGCAAGATGTCCGGCATTCCAGGCTCCCCACCTGACCTGCGCTCAGTACCACCTGGATGCGCCTTTCACCCGCGCTGTCCCCTGGCTTTCGACGCATGTCATTCGGTTTTGCCAATCCTGCAACCTGCCACCGGCACAGGGGCTGATGGGGATGAAGGAACCGATATTTGCGGCCAGCTTGTAGCCTGTCACCTCTATGATGCACGTTTCAGAACGGAGCCACCAGCTACATCCGACCTGGCAAAAGCCTATGAGAAACTGGCAGAGAGGAGCGGTGTCTAATGAACAATCTTGCCCAGACTTTAGAGGGAACAAATACTGAACTGCATCCAGAACCTATCCTGGAGGCAGTACACCTCCACAAGGAGTTCCCATTACGCGCAATCAATCCACTGACAGGAAGGCAGGCTGTACATGCCGTTGAAGATGCATCGCTGAAGCTTTATCCAGGCCGGGTCACGGCCCTTGTAGGCGAAAGTGGCAGCGGCAAAACCACCGTTGCGCGCATGCTGGCCGGCCTGTATGCCCCTACTTCCGGCTCCATCCTCTTTCGTGGGAAGCCGGCAAGATTATCGGAGGGGTCGCACCTGCGCGAATATCGCAGCCACGTGCAATTGATCTTCCAGGACCCGTTCTCATCGCTCAACCCGGTGCATAACGTGCGCTATCACCTGTCGCGTCCCCTGCGCATCTACGGTCACGCGCGTACCAGAGCGCAGGAAACGGAGCAGATACTATCTCTGCTTGAGCGCGTCAACCTCAGCCCGGCAGAACAATTTATCGAGAAATACCCGCACCAGCTCAGCGGAGGTCAGCGGCAGCGCGTAGCTATTGCTCGCGCGCTGGCCGTCCGGCCCCAGGTGGTGCTGGCCGACGAGCCCGTTTCCATGCTGGATGTCTCAATTCGCCTGGATGTCCTCAATCTGCTGCTGCGCCTCAAAGAGGAAGAACACCTGGCATTACTTTACATAACACATGATATTGCCAGCGCCCGCTACTTTGCCGAGGAGACATTGGTGATGTACGCAGGACAGATGGTTGAGGGCGGGCTAAGCGACGAAGTGATCCAGCGTCCGAAGCATCCCTATACGCAATTGCTGATCTCTGCCGCGCCCGACCCCGACCGCCTCGGTCCCGAAGGCGATCAGAAGGCCGCCGAGCTGCCTGCCCGTGGCGAAATTCCCAGTCTCATCAAGCCCCCCACCGGATGTCGCTTCCACCCGCGCTGCCCGCACGCTATGGCAGTATGCAGCGAGCGTTTTCCTGGCCGGACAGAACTCGGCGATGGCAGGTGGACGAATTGCTTCTTGTATGGGGATGGGGGACCATCACGAGGAGAGGGTCATAGTTCTCATAATTAGAAGGGCTAATTCTTGTGGTCGCCCTCCCAAGCCTCTCGTTTATGGCCATCCTCCAGACATCCTTGTCAACATTCAGAATCACTCATGTTTATCGAACTAATCATTTCAGGTCGCCTTTTAAGACCTCCCTGGCTGCCCTCGCCCCCTCCTCAGCTCCCCCTTCCATAAACCCTTGCCACTTAACCGAGCAATGCTCGCCCGCGAAGTGAATTGGTCCCTGTCGGATACCTTCGTAGCCCGCAAAGCGCGTGTATTGTCCTACGCGCCAGCATGCATAGCTTCCGCGCAGGAATGGGTCGCCTGTTGGATAATTTAGCGCCGCGACTCCTGTGTAGTGGGCGCTAATGCCCGGTAAGAACTTTTCCAATTCCTCAAGACAGTGCCGGGCGTACTGCTGTATCACCTGTGAATCCCTGGTAGTGGAATAGGGAGCGGGAGGTCTGTATGAGGCCCCGATCTCGCCGCTGGTATAATCGACGAGGATACCTGTCGAGCCGGGTTGACCGAGTGAGACATCCCAGACGACCTGGATGTCCAGGTCGGTGATCATGAAGCCGCTGTTGTTGCGTGGCCAGGGGCCTTGCTGGTACCAGTAGGGCGTGTCGAATTGCAGGAAGAGTTTTGAGATGGTGCCATAGCCAAGTTCCTGGATGGCCTTTTGCTTGAGGGCATCGAAGCCTGCCTGGGAGTAGTCCACTTCGCGCAAGGTGCTGAAAGGCAAGGTTAGAATTGCGTGATGGCAGGAAACCTTAAGAGAGCCGCTGGGAGTCGTAAAGGAGAGCATGACGGAATCATCACTCTCGCGCCGGATGGAGACGAGCCGGTGATTGAGATGGATGCATCCCTCCGGCAGGCTGCGGGCGATGGCAAGTGGCAGTTGCTGGTTGCCGCCCGCGATGCGGATGCTGCCCATCATCGGGCCTGTAGAACCCGGAGTGTCCTCTTCATCTTCACCTTCGTCCTCATCAATCCATGAGCCGAACATGTAGAGCAGGTTGAGCGAACTCTGTTCCTTTGTTGGCAGGCCGAAGTAACCACGGCACGCGCCATTCATCATACGACCGAGCGGCGAGTCATGTCCGCCCGTGACATATTGTTGTACCCAATCGTAGGCGCTCATGTGATCGAGCCGGTAGCCCGTATCTGTATAGTGGTTGTAGGTGGTGGGCAAGCCACATTCCTGTATCTGTTGCTGTAAGATAGGGCCGACTGTTTCAAAACCCTGGTAAACCTGGTCAGGACTATAATAGCGGTTGAAAAGATACAGAATGTTCTGCGCGCCGGGAGCCGTTGCCTTGCCCAGGTCAACGGTTGAAAGTCCGAAGCGACGGATCAGGGCATGCAGGGTATCGTGATCGCTGTCGATGAACTCGCCGCATAAGTCCGTAACCATTCCATCAGCCCAGGTGGTTGTATCGGAGCGCATCCGACCACCTATATGGCCGGATGCCTCGTAAATGCTGCATGCTATGCCGGCATCTTGTAGTGTTAGAGCCGCGTTGAGTCCAGCAATACCCGCGCCGACGATTGCGATGCGCGGTTGCGTTGAGCTATCACCAGGTGTATTGTCTGCCATCTTTTTTCTCCCAGAGCATGATAATCCTGCGTGTAGGTCTAATTATACAAGCCGCGTAGGAACTGGCGGGGCATGTTCCAGTCACCAGCGACCCTATGCGGCTTCTCTTCCCAAATCGTAGATGACAGATTATTGTCCCAGCTTCTTCTTACGCTCCATCTCGCGTAGTTCGACGCGGCGGATCTTGCCGGAGATCGTCTTGGGCAGGCTGTCCACGAACTCGATCTCGCGTGGATACTTGTAGGGGGCCGTGACGCGCTTCACGTGCTCTTGCAGTTCGCTTGCCAGTTCGGGCGAGGCGGTATAGCTGGGGGCCAGGATGACGAAGGCTTTGACGATTTCGCCGCGCATCTCATCGGGGCTGGCGATAACTGCCGATTCTGCTACTGCCGGATGCTCCTTCAGCGCGCTTTCGACCTCGAAAGGGCCGATGCGATAGCCGGCGCTGATGATCACGTCGTCGGCGCGTCCCACGAACCAGAAGTAGCCATCCTCGTCCTTGTAGGCGCGGTCGCCGGTGATGTACCAGTCGCCGCGAATGCAGGCATTGGTCGCATCGGGATTGCGCCAGTATTCCTTAAACATCCAGGTGGGACGATTCGGTTTGATCCTGACGGCAATGTCGCCCTCTTTATTGGGTGGAAGCGGGTTGCCGTCATGGTCGATGACCTCGACATCAAATCCCGGCGAGGGCTTGCCCATCGAGCCAGGCTTTACCTCTAACGGCGGGAAGTTGCCGCAGAGAAGCACCGTCTCGGTCTGGCCGTAGCCATCGCGGATCGTCATACCAGTCGCATCCTGCCATACTTTGATTACTTCAGGGTTGAGCGGCTCCCCGGCCCCTACGCAGTGACGCAGAGCTTTGGGTAGATTTGCCTTCAGGTAAGCCAATGGCTCATCCAGTACGAGCATACGATAGGCGGTGGGCGGGGCGCACAGGGTCGTGATGGGATACTTATGCAGCATCTCAAGCGTTTCGAGGGCATTGAACTTGCCGCGCGCATCCTGCATGAACATGGCCGCGCCCATCACCCACGGCCCAAATAGATTGCTCCACGCTGCCTTCGCCCAGCCCATTTCACTCAAATTCCAGTGAAGATCGTCCTCGTGCAGGTCAAGCCAGTATTTGCCGGTGATCGTGTGGCCGATGGGATAGCTGGCCTGGGTGTGCAGCACCATCTTGGGATAGCCCACCGTGCCGGATGTGAAATAGACCAGGCAGGGATCATCGCTGCGCGTCTTGGGGCCGGTGAATTCTGGTGATGCCTCATCAACAATGTGCGAGTAGTCTGTCCATCCCTCGCGGCCCTCGGTATTATATGCATCTGCCAGAATGGTGTAACGAATGGTGGGGCACTCAGCGCGCACCTGGTCGAATTTGGCCGTGCCCTCGTGGTCAGTGATAAAGGCAACAGCTTCCGCTACCTCTGCTCGGAATGCAATATCTTTGGGAGTGAGCAGTGTGGTGCAGGGGATGGCAATCGCTCCCAGCTTCATCAGGCCCAACACGCTCTCCCACCATTCTGGGATGCGCGGCAGCATGACCAGCACGCGCTCGCCTTTCTGAATGCCCAGTGTAACAAAAGCATTGGCGGCCCGGCTGGAGCGTTCGGCGAACTGGGCAAACGTAACATTGCGCTCCACTTCGCCTTTCTGCCCAATCCATAGCATCGCCAGCTTGTCAGGATCGCTTGCCCATTTGTCGATCACATCAATGGCGAAGTTGAAATATTCTGGGACTTCAAGCGAGAAATTGCGGCGTTCGGCCTCGTAGTCGGTCATATGCGGCGTTCTGTTCTGACTCATGAGATAACGCTCCTTCTAATTGGTTGAGATATGGGTAATTATCTTTCAGTATATGCTATGGATAGGAGGGGCGTCTAGAAAATGTGCTGACTCATATTCAGTCTCATCCACCACAATGAATATATTGCTGCTGCTATTAGCGTGAAAATAAAGCAAACAAGAAGTCGTGAAATCCAAAATAAGCTGATAATAAGATCAAGAACAGTAAAACTACACTTACCACGGAAAAGATTTTATTACGTTGTTGATCCCAAGTATGGATTAACCATACTGAGGTACGCAGAAACCACACTAATATTAACCCACCGGCAAAGATCAGGTCTGTATATTGATCGCCTACCCTTATCTTGAGAATGGATGAGATAAGCAGGGCTAATAAAAAGCAGCTAAATATTATACCGACGAGCGAGGCGGTTTTTTCCATACTTTTCGCTATGCGAGATAACTCCGCGAAATTCGATCTCCGCATTCGTTCGCCATCTCTAAATCGCACTTTTGCATCGATTTTCCCCTTAAATTGTGTGAGCAACACTTTTAGCTCGAACCATTCTTTCGGATTAAGTAGCGTTGGGCACATCTTCACTCCCTCGGCACTTATTTGAAAGCGGGGTTGAGCTGAATCGGGCCTTACCTTAAATACTTCATCTGGATCGTTCGATATTTTGGCATTTAATATTTTAGCCCCAAACTTAAATTCAATATCATCTGTGTAGTCCTCTTGCACAATCCCCAAATTACCGGAATTCCGTATCCTTAAAATCACCTGCTGAATATCACTTACTGGATGCTGATTGAAAAGAATCTCCAACATAGTCTTAATATCTTCGTCTTGAACCTCTTCTCCAATAGACAGAGTTTTATTGAATGTTCCATGAGTGATAAATGCATTTCGTGTAATTACTGTTCTATCTGCTTTCACTGTATAGGTGATAGCTTTTCTCGGAAATCGTCTGGTATAAAACAAGTAGCCAACTAAAGCGGCAAAAGCATTGAGTGAAAGGCCTATAAGGGCAATTATAATGTTAAAGATGAATTGCCCCATTGGATCACTTGGGAACAACATCGTACCCTCCCTGGCATTTTAATATCCAGATTTGATAGTAGAAAGACTTCTTGTGCAGGCAAATAAGCCGATTACGCTAAAAACGGGAAGAACAAGATGAAGCGAAAGAGTTTTACAACCTATTCATCAAGCAGCAGAGCTTTGACTGATTTGCGGTACTCCAGCGATCCTTGCATACACATTGATCGAATCACTGAATTTATTTAGTAGTACCTCCAGAGTAATTGAAGATTTTTTTTCCAGGAGTACTGGCCCTAATATCACTGATCCCCCATCCAGTTTAAGAATCGGTTGAGAGATGTTTGGGGTAGCAATTAAAAGGTTACCCGGTTCCATCTCCAGGATTTTAGCTTCCAATACCTGCGCTGTCTCTCCAAAATTTAGTTCGATAGGTGTGACGAAATCGCTAGGTAAAACGGGAACATTGCCGGAGTTCCATAGTTTGAGGACAATACGATATGCCTTGGGGGATTCATCGCCAGTCAGTACTGCCGCACTGTCTTTTGATTCTCGTACAGAAACTAGTTTATCCGAGGTAATTGCATAATTGAGTACTTTCCGTCGTCTGCGGCCCTCAAGAAGATAGAGAAAGATCGTCACGAAAGCGCTAACGAGCCCAGCAACCGCAACAAGGATACTTATTATTGAAAATGCTCCGTCGAATTGCGCCATAGCTATCCCCCTCAGAACTAACCAGAGGCATTTTGAATTCTTTCTACGATCCTCTAGAAATTCCTTTGCATCTTAGCATGATTATAATCCCTTTGACTCAGCTATGCAAGCGGTCGCATTGACTCACCAAAAGCGGGGGGAGAGCCGATTTTTATGTGAAGCAATGCAGCATGGATTCACCCGTCTCACCTCTCACCCCTTGGGCTGACATTCTTCCGCAGCCATTGTTCAAAGCGACCCGTTGCCCGATCCAGGCTATCTTCTCGCTTGGCTAAAGCCTCGAATTGCAGAGCCAGTTCCAGAGGATCACCCGAGAAAGCCAATCCATTCACACGCAGGAACACATCGCAAACGGCAAATGCGATGCGTTTATTACCGTCCAGAAAGGCCCGCGCCTGCGAGATGCCAACCGCGAGCAGAGCCGATTGACGCACGATATCGGCATCATCATAATAGGCTGCCATTCGCGCCCGCATCAGCGCCGATTCAAGCGCCCCCTCGTCGCGTAGAGGCGCGGATGGAGCGCCAAATCGTTCCATCATGGCATAATGAAGTGCCATCACATCTGCCAGGGAGAGATAACGTATCTCAGGCATTCATGCTCTCCACTATTCATGCTCAGCCATGTAACGGTAAGCCTCTTCATTGTGTTGCCAGCTCTCCTCGAATGCCTTGCGCAGTTCTGGCGACAGCACCGGGCGTACCTCGGCAGGCTGAATTTCGACCGCCAACAACTGACCCTCCTGCAGATTCTGGCGCTCGACTTCTTCTTTTGGAATAGTAACCACGTAACTATTGCCCACTTTGCGCAACTTTTGCCAGATCATTTTATATCCTCCTGGTATATGCTATATATACAGCTACTACAAAGTATACGATAACTTTAACACCATGTCAAAGGAAAGACTGAAAAGGGGTGCGTTTCATTTTTTTGCAGGCAGCCATGGCACCAGGGCGCGGCGAGCGTGTCATGCTGAGCGCCAGCCTGTCATGCTGAGCGCCAGCGAAGCATCTCGGGCAAAGCCACGCACGGATGCTTCGCTCCGCTCGACACCTCGCCGTAACATATCCTGGCTCATCCGCAAAGTTGATGAAGAACGCCTGTTCTTCCTAAAAATAGGCCATTGGGCGACATTTCTTGCCATCTCAATCAGGTGTTGGTATTCTTCCATGCATACCAGAAGAAGAGATGGAGGGATACCAACAAGCGATGACAAAACCGACGCTCCCCCCCGATCCTCCCTGCTTGCATTTGAAGCTCCTTGATGCTTCCGAGGCGCTGATTACTGCCGTGGTGACAACGACTGCTGAAGAGGCTGCATGCCCCCTCTGCCATCAATATTCCGCACGGATTCATGCGCGCTATACGCGCATGATCGCGGACCTGCCCTGGATGGGCTGTGCGGTACGCCTGGAGTTGCAACTCCGCCGTTTCTTCTGTCCCAATTCAGAATGTACGAGGCAAATCTTCACCGAGCGCCTCCCCAGCGTGGTGGCTCCCTATGCCCGGCGCACGACTCGGCTCACCGATATCTTCACACTCATTGGCTTTGCGCTCGGCGGAGAAGCTGGCAAGCGTCTGGGAGAAGGCATGGGCCTCCCGACCAGCCCTGATACCTTACTGCGGCTCATCCGTGCCCAGCCAGAGGAGCAGGTTCCCACGCCTCGGGTTCTGGGCATAGACGATTTCTCGTTTTGCAAACGCAAAACCTATGGAACGATCTTGCTCGATCTCGAACGGAGAATACCAATTGATGTCCTGCCTGATCGGGAGGCTGCGACCCTGGAGAAATGGCTCAAAGAGCATACGGGCGTAGAAATCATCAGTCGGGATCGTGGTGGCCCATACGCGGAAGGAGCGAGAAAAGGAGCGCCAGACGCACAACAAGTGGCTGATCGCTGGCATTTGCTGGCGAACCTTTCAGAAGCCCTAAAAACCTTTTTTGCTCGGAAACAAGCCCAGCTCAAAGCCCTGGTCAAGAAGCCCCCAGAAACGTTTGCGACAGAAGAAGAGAAGCAACTTCCCGCCTGGTACACAGGCCAAACCGACCGCAAAGTCAAGATGTACGATGCTCACCATCAGGAGCGCGTTGAACGCTCCCAGAAGGTTCATGAACTTCGCGCTCAGGGGGCTGAACTCACGCTGATCGCTCATCAAGTAGGAATCTCGCGCACCACTGTAAACAAGTATCTGAACATGGAGCATCCTCCTGCACGTAAGACGGGAAAACGGAGCGGGTCAGTTATTGATCCATATAAAGAGTACCTTGTGAAACGGTGGAATGATGGGGTAAGAAATGCACAACAGGTCTACCGCGAACTCAAAGAGATGGGGTATACGGGCTCGGATCAACCTATTGAGCGGTACTATGTCCAGTTTCGCAAAGAGAAAGATTTTCGGAAATTCAAGCAGGTTGATCCGACTCTTGAAACGCCTGTCAACGCTCCCAAGCGCCCTCCAACGGCTTCGCAGGTGGCTCCTTGGATCACCTTTAAGGAAGATCAGCGTCTAGAGTGGCAAAAGAAGTATCTGGCCCAACTCTGCGAAGCGGATCAGGAGATCCGAGAGGCGAATGAACTGATCCAGGAATTTACGACCATGCTGCGAGAGCGGAAAGGGGAACGCTTTGATGCGTGGCTGGAAAAAGTGGAACAGCAGGGCATCTCCGAACTACGCGGCTTTGCGCAGTCGCTCAAGAAAGATTATAACGCGGTGAAGGCCGGACTCACGCTGGTCTGGTCTCAGGGTCCCGTCGAGGGCCATGTGCATCGCCTGAAACTCATCAAGCGGCAGGCGTATGGTCGGGCGAGCTTCCAGACGCTGCGCAAGCGGGTGCTGCGGTGCAGCTAGAAAAGCCGCTCAAGGGAGGCGCAACCCCGAATCATCAACTTCGCGGGAGAGCCCATTACGGGCCCGCTCAATTTCGCTGCGCAACTGCTGCACCTGTTGTTGCAATTGCTGCTCGCGGGCATAGACCTGGCGCGCCATCTCCTGAAAGGCCAGGGCGAGTTGCCCCAGTTCATCGGGGCGTCCGGCCATTTCGTCCAGGCTCTCCGGCTCAAAGCTATTGGACTGGATGGCTGCCGCTGCCGCCGTGACGGACGCTACCTGCTGCAAGTAGTCGATCTGCTGGTCGCGCAGCCACTTGCGTTCCAGGCAGGCGCTGATCCGCGCCCGCAGCAGCACGGGGTTGAAGGGCCTGGGCAGGTAATCCTGCGCACCCAGCTCGATACAGCGTACCACACCCTCCAGCTCCTCCGCGGCAGAAAGCATGATCACCGGGAGGTCGTGCAGGCGTGGATCGGCCTTGAGCTGTTGGAGCACCTGGGAGCCATCCATGTCGGGCATTTCCATGTCCAGCAGCACCAGGTCGCACGGCTCGCTCCGCAAGTGTGCTAACGCCTGTCGCCCGTTTTCGACCAGTGTGGCCTGGTAGCTGAGTTTGCCCAGGTAGCGCGCGAGCAGGATGCGGTTCATGCCGTAATCGTCCACCACCAGCAGCGAACTGCTCGCGATGGAGTGCGGCGGGTGATCAGTTTCTCCTGCGTTCATCTGGCTCATGTCTGCTCCATCTTTCTCTCAAGCAATGGTTTGCGCTCTGCCGTTTCGCGTGGCAGAAGCCATGCGCTCCTCCTTCGTGAGAGGGGGCGAGCCGGTCATCCGTTACTTCACCGTGACGGTGACGGTTTTGCTCACCTGGCTTCCTCCTTGATCGGTGACTTTGAGGGTGATGGTATATGTTCCTCTGCTGACCGTCGAGGTATTACCATCCCACCAGGCTGAGCGCCAGCGGACGCACCCAGGATGTGAGATGAAATGCGGTTCGTTGTTTCAAGAGGGTCGGTCCTTTCTGCGGTTCTGTGACACCGCCTTCGATACACCTGCACAAGCGAGCCAAAGCAGTATATCCTTGCTTGCTCGCTTGTCCGGTTGATGGCTGCATCGCCTGGGAAAGGGATGCAGCCCCAGTTGCGGATGTGGCTTACTTGATGGTCATGATCACTGTGAGTGTCGCCTGGCTGCCGCCGCTATCGCCCACGGTCAGTATCACACTGTAGGTTCCCTTCCTGGCGTACTGATGCAGCCCGATCAGCACAAAGCCCTTGCCATGGGGATTTTTGGTGATGGTCGCGGGGGTGGTCGTGCCGTCGCCCCAATCGATGGTGGCCGTATAATCGGCGACCTGCCCATGAGGATCGGCATCGGTGAAGCTGGCCTCGAGAACCGCAAGCAGGTTTTTTAATGGCCTGGGCTGCACATGGGTCAGCGTGAGTGGAGCATCGCTGACCGTTGCCGAACTGGTGACGTGAGCGCTATTGCCTTTACCGGCGCTGGCGGTGATGCTGATGGTGTAGCTGCCCTCTTCGGCATAAGTATGGCTGCCGTTGACCGTAAAGCTGCCCGTGCCACTGATGGTCCCACGGCTGTGAGCGCCATCCCCCCAGTTGATGGTCGCCGAGAGGCTGCCACTGCCGACGTAGGTGCCGCTGGCCACTGCTCCACTGAAAGCCGCGCCTTCGGTGGCGTTCACCGTGGTTCCGTTCAGACTGAGCGAGGCATAGTTCGACTCGTAGGCTCCCATGTCGCAGCTGGACTCGTTGTCGTCTGGACGGGCATCGCCACGTTGATCGGTGCTGGGACAGAGGTTGGTGCTGGTGGGGAGTACGTCGATGGCCGGGCTGCCCTGCTGCAAGGCCATGGTCTGGGTTGGCCCGCCATTGCTGGCCAGGGCTGCCAGCTGCGGATTGGTGTGCAGGCTCGTCTGGGCCGTGAAGCAGCTGCTATCACTGTCCAGGTTGTAGCCGTTGTCCTGCAGGCTGCCAAAGTTCTGGCAGTCGCCGCCCGTGTTCTCGGCCACGATGCTGCCGTCGCTGCTCACCGTCCCACTACTGTTGTAAAGGCCGCCACTGATGCTGGCCGAGTTGTTGGCGATGGTGCTGGTGCTGATGCTCACTGTACCATTGTTGAAAATGCCGCCGCCGTCGCCGCTGGCCGAGTTGTTGGCAAAGGTGCTGTTGTTGATGCTCAGCGTGCCACCATTGTTGAAAATGCCGCCGCCTTCGCCGCTGGCCGAGTTGTTGGCAAAGGTGCTGTTGTCGATGCTCAGCGTGCCACCATTGTTGAAAATGCCGCCGCCGCTGCCAAACTCGTTGGGAGCGGAATTATTGCTCAGCGTGCTGTTGCTGATGCTCAGCGTGCCATCATTGTTGAAAATGCCGCCGCCGTCGCCGGGAATGGTGCCATTGGTGATGGTGAGGGCATTGAGGGTGAGGTCGCTGCTCGAGGTGGAGAACACCTGTACCTGATTGTATCCATCGAGGGTGACGCTCTGCCCGCTGCCATCGATGGTCATGCTTCCAGTGATGGAGAGGGTGCCGCTGAGCAGGATGTCCCCGCTGCAACTGAAAGTAATGGTATCCCCGTCATTGTCGCTGTTGGCTATGCTGACATCGGCCTGCAATTGGCTATCATCGCTACAATCGGTGACGGTGAGGGTGGTCGCGGCATGGGCCTTGCTACTGGCCAGGGCCGTGCCGCTCAGCAGGCCAAAACCCAGCAGGAGACTGAGCGCCACCAGGCGCAGCCAGGATGCGCGGCGAGATGTCGTTCGTGGGTTCACGAGAGACAATCCTTTCTGGCGGCGCCGAAGCGCCGCCTTTCAAAAAACATTGTTTAGAGACAGGTAGGAGATGCCTTGGAGCCGGTACGCTCGATTGAGCAGGCTCCCTCATCTTCAAGACTGTAGATGGAGCTTCAGATTGGGATGCAGGCTCCCCACGTTGGGCCTCGTCGGCGGTTTGAGCTGATCATTGGGGGGTAGCGAATAGGCATAGAGGCTCCCATCGTCCGAGCCAACGTAGACCACGCCATTGGCAACTGCCGGCGAGGAATGGATGCTACCTCCTGTGACAGCCGACCACAGTTGCGCGCCCGTCTGCGCGTTAAAAGCATAGAGGCTCCCATCGTCCGAACCGACGTAGACCACCCCGTTGGCTACCGCCGGTGAGGAGAGGATGGTATTGCCGGTCGGAGCCTTCCACAACTGGGCGCCCGTCTGCGCGTTAAAGGCATACAGGTTATCATCATCTGAGCCGACGTAGACCACCCCGTTGGCCACCGCCGGCGAGGAGTCGATGTAAGAGCCGGTCGGAGCTTTCCACAGCTGGACGCCCGTCTTCGCATTGAAGGCATACAGGTTATGATCTTCTGAGCCGACGTAGACCACCCCGTGGGCTACTGCCGGCGAGGAGTCGATGTAAGAGCCGGTCGGAGCCTTCCACAACTGGGCGCCCGTCTGCGCGTTAAAGGCATACAGGTTGCTATCCGTTGAGCCGACGTAGACCACCCCGTTGGCCACCGCCGGCGAGGAGGTGCTGATGTAAGAGCCGGTCGGGGCTTTCCACAACTGGGCGCCCGTTTGCGCGTTAAAGGCATACAGGTTGCTATCCGTTGAGCCGACGTAGACCACCCCGTTGGCCACCGCCGGCGAGGAGTCGATGTAAAAGCTGGTTGGGGCGGACCATACCTCGGCCCCGGTCTGCGCATTGAAGGCATACAGGTTGTGATCTTCTGAGCCGACGTAGACCACCCCGTTGGCCACCGCCGACGAGGAGTCGATGCCAGCGCCAGTTGGGGCGGACCATACCTCGGCCCCGGTCTGCACATTGAAGGCATACAGGTTGTGATCTTCTGAGCCGACGTAGACTACCCCGTTGGCCACCGCCGACGAGGAGTCGATGCCAGCGCCAGTTGGGGCGGACCAGTCGAGGTCCAGGTCGGTGACGTTGGAGGGGTTGAGGACGTTTTCGTAGGGGTTGACGCCGGTATGCTGCGCGACATCGCCGAATTCTGCCCAGTTGGTCTGCACGGTAAAGGCTGCCTGCGCGCTCAGCCCGCTATGCCGCCCCACCGCGGTCACCCAGTGCGTCCCCGGCACGGCGCTGGCGGGAACCGGGATATTGATCCCGGAGAACGCGCCCTGCACATTCGCGGCAGCCAGCGCCTCGTCGGTCGTATCAAAGTAGATATCGACCGCCTCATAACTGCCAAAGTTGCTGCCGCTCACGCTCACTGTACTGGTCGGTGGTCCGGCTGTCGGCGAGAGCGTCACCGCTGGCGGCGGGGCCAGCACGATAAACTTGCTGGCACTCTTCACTATTGTGCCATTCGCGGTAGTCACAGCGATTATGCCGGTGGTTGCTCCGTTGGGTACAGTCGCCGTGATCTGCGTGTCGGAGTTGACGGCAAAGGTGGCAGAGACGCCTTTGAAGGTGACTTTCGTCGCCCCGGTGAAGCCGCAGCCGGTGATCGTCACGCTGCTGCCAATTGAGCCACTGGTAGGCGTGAAGCCAGTGATTTTGGGGCAGGTGATAGCAGCGTTGAATGACTGAGCATGGGCCGTTTCTATGCTCAACACGTTGCCTGCCAGCAGCGCGAGACCCAGCAGGAGGCTGAGCGCCACCAGGCGCAGCCAGGATGCCAGAGAAAATGAGGTTCGTTGTTTCAAGAGGGTCGGTCCTTTCTGCGGTTCTGTGACACCGCTTTCGCCACTACCTGCACAAGCGAGCCAAAGCAGTATATCCTTGCTTGCTCGCTTGTCCGGCTGATGGCTGCATCGCCTGGGAAAGGGATGCAGTCCCCAGTTGCGGATGTGGCTTACTTGATGGTCATGATCACTGTGAGTGTCGCCTGGCTGCCGCCGCTATCGCCCACGGTCAGTATCACACTGTAGGTTCCCTTCCTGGCGTACCGATGCAGCCCGATCAGCACAAAGCCCTTACCATGGGGATTTTTGCTGACGGTCGCGGTTGTGGTCGTGCCGTCGCCCCAATCGATGGTGGCCGTATCATCGGCCACCTGCCCCCATTGAGCGTTCTTGCTTTGAGTATACGGAACCTCAGCCGAAAACACACGCGGAGAATTCCCTGTTTTTTTCGGTGGGGTGCTGAGGGATGGAGAAGGAAATAGAACAGGCGAACCAGGGAGAATTCCCTACTCGGCCTGACTTCGGACCAGGATTAGAGCAGGTGGTATTCACGCGCAGCACGAGCGGCAGCCGTGCGCGAGGAGACGTGGAGTTTGCTATAGATGGAAACCAGGTGACCATCGACGGTGCGTGGGCTGATGGTAAGGCGCTCCGCGATCTGGGCATTGGAGAGGCCCTCGGCCAGCAGGCGCAGCACGTCCCGTTCGCGCCCGGTCAGCCCGGCTGAGGTGGGCGCTCGTGGCTGTGCTGCTGCCGCCTGGGGAGGTGAAGCGGCGGACGAAGCCTCGTGTGCGGGCCAGGTCAGCAGGTCGTGCAAGGGCATGGCGCGTCCCTCTGCTTGCAGGGCCGCGTAGGCCTCCTCGCCAAAGTGGACGCGCAGCCAGGCGGCATCGCGCTCATACGCACGGCGCTGCGTCGGATCGAAAGCGATCAGGAGGCTGCGCGTGTCAAGCAGGCCCTCAGCCGCGCCAAACAGGCGCGCGGCCTGCTCAGGACGGTGCTCTGCCGAGGCCCTGCTCCCAAACACGAGGAGATACTTGCCGATGGTGGCTGTGTCCCCGCTCTGCTGTGCGAGGGACAGGCCCTCCTGCAGCAGCTCTCTGCCGCGCGTCCGATGGCCTTGCGCGTCTTCAATCCCCCCCAACAGTAGCAGCGCACCCAGCGTATCCCACATGTGGCCGGCGGTGCGGGCAAGCACCAGGCTTTCGTGTGCCAGGTCTGCTGCCTGCGCCGGGTTGCCGCGCAGGAGCGCGAGCGAGGCCTGGTGGCGCAAGATATTACTCCTCATCTCTTCTTGCCCCATCTCTTGCGACAGCGCCAGGCACTCGTGCAAAAGCGCATCCGCCAGGGTCCACTCCTCCTGTACAATGGCGATGAACCCCAGTTGATGCAGCGCGCTGTACAGGCGCAGCAGATCATTCCCCTCGCGCGCCAGGGTGAGCACCTCGTGCCAGAGGACTTTGGCCTGCTCCAGATGGCCCAGGGAGGCCGCGCAGTAGGCCAGCCAATCGAGCGACCTGGCGAGGGCATGGCTGTCTCCCAGCGCGCGAAACCGGGCCACGGCCTCTTCAAAGTGCGCGTGCGCCTCCGCCAGCGTCTGTTGATGATAGAGGATCGTCCCGGAGAGACTGATGAGCGAGGCCAGCAGCCAGGCATCTCCGACTTCCCGGGCCAGCAGCAAGCCCTCCTCGATCAGCGCCTGTCCCGCTGCCAGGTCGCCTTGAAACCACCGCGCGATCGCCTCCCGGTGCAGCGCGTAGGCCAGGCATCTTTTCAGGCCCAGCGCCCGTGCCAGCGCGGCGCTTTCCGCTGCCAGCGCTTGCGCCCGTGCGTAATCGCCCAGCGTCGACACCAGTTCCGCCGCGGCAACGAGCGCCCTGGCTCGCGCCTCGTTGCCAGGGGCGGTCTGCAACACCCCTGTAATGGCTGCGAGCCAGCGACGCCCTTCGCCCAGGTAGCCATGCACGACCCAGTAATGCGCCAGAGCAGCAAAGCAGCGCAGGGCCAGTTCCGCTTCGTCGCGTGCGATGAGCCAGTGGAGCGCCGCCCGCAGATTCTCCTGCTCGCGCTCCAGGCAGGCTTGCCACGCGCGTTGCTGCGCTCCTTTGAGGTGCGGTTCGGCCTGCTCGACGAGCGCCAGGAAGTAGGCGGCATGCGTGAGGCGGGCGGTCTCCAGTTCCCCACCGCTTTCGAGACACTCGAGCCCATACTCGCGGATCGTTTCCAGCATGAAGAGGCGCGGCTCGCCATCGGGCTGCTCGATCTTTCGCAGCAGGTGGTTCTCCAGCAGGGCACTCACCCCGTCCAGGACGGCATCCGCACCTAGTCCTGCCGCCTGGGCCATGGCTTGGGCCGCCTGGAGCGTGCAGCCACCGGCGAAGCTGGCGAGATAGCGAAAGAGCCGCTGCTGCTCGTGCGTGAGCAGGTGGTAGCTCCACGCAATAGTGGCGTGCAGGGACTGCTGGCGAGCAGGCAGGTCACGCGCGCCGCCGGTCAGCACCTCCAGGCTGCGCGAGAGGCGAGTCAGCAGCGCCTGCGGAGAGAGGAGCCGGGTACGAGCGGCCGCCAGTTCGAGTGCCAGGGGTAGCCCGTCCAGGCGAATACACACCTCCGCGATGGCGCGCGCATTGGCTTCGGTCACCTGGAATCCGGGCGTGATGGCTTGCGCGCGCTGCACAAAGAGCAGGACCGCGGCATTCTGCGCGAGGGTGGGAGGGGCTGGCAGCTGCTTGCGGTCAGGAAGCAGCAGAGGAGGGACGGCAAACTCCTGCTCGCCTTGTAGCCGCAGGGGGGCACGGCTGGTCACCAGCAGATGCAGATGCGGACAGGCGGAGAGCAACTCGGCAAGCCCTGGTGCCGCCGGCAAGACCTGCTCGAAGTTGTCGAGCAGCAGCAGCACTGCTTGCTCAAAGAGCGCCGCTTGCAGTTGCTCAAGCGGCGTCTGCGCCCCTGTTTCACGCAGACCAAGCAGCTGAGCCATGGTCGGCAGCACGAAGTCGGGATGGCTGATGGCCGCCAGGGGGAAGAAGTGCATCCCGTCTGCGAAGTCAGGCCGCACCTCGTGCGCGGCGGCGATCCCCAGGCGCGTTTTGCCGACGCCGCCTGGACCGGTCAACGTGAGCAAGCGCACTTCAGGTCGGTGGAGCAGAGCCGTAATCGTGTGCAGTTCTTGCTCGCGCCCCAGCAGCGGTAGCGGCGGCAGCGGGAAAGCTGGCTGCGACAGGAACCGGCCTGAGCCTGCTGCTGCACGTGATGGAAAGGCAGAGAGGGAGGGCGGTATGGACGCCCCTGCGCCACTGTGTCCGGCTTGATGCCTGCTCTCAGCGCTTTGCATTTCTTCCTCAACCTCGTTCCATGGACTGGACAACACTCGACAGGAAGAGAGACGTGAGCAACCGATGAACGTTGCACGCGCTGAAATCCTGCGCGTTTTCCACGCTATCATACCAGATAGCACGACCTCCTGCAAGAGGTAAGTGTTCAGACTTGACCGAATGGGTTTGCCTGGGTCAGCAAAGCCACACATTGAGAGAAGGGATTGAGCCCCTGAGCCATCCAGGTGCCAAAGAGGCTGGCCAGACCCATGCGAGTCGCTGAGC
>Ga0209061_1000362_pt1 | contig 126446 bp, 117 predicted proteins | sample Coa_R1_10_FD_187157 | JGI IMG/M metagenome (GOLD analysis project Ga0209061, IMG submission 187157) | Surface soil microbial communities from Centralia Pennsylvania, which are recovering from an underground coalmine fire - Coalmine... | ecosystem: Environmental > Terrestrial > Soil >... | reverse complement strand
CGAGGGGCTCGGCGGAGTCCCGGCTCGCGGTCCGTGTGAGCAAAAATGAGCGCATGCGAGGGCTTCGCCTCTCGATCGCGCGCAGGCCGTCGTGGCCGCGAGCGCGTGGCGCGATCGCCGCGCTGAGCGAGGTGTCCGTGGCCGAGCCCCGGGTGGGTGGAGCGCTCCTGGAGCCGCGCCTGGAGGAGCCGAGCCACCAGACCGTGCGGCTGATGCCCGGCCGCCATCGCTCGCCGCGCTTTGGCGCCTGCGTGGTTGAGCTCGCCTCGATGCTTGCTGAGGAGCCGTTCAGCGACCGCCCGGCGAGCGTCTCGCGGGTGATCGGCGCCCTGCTGCGCACCTACAACGACGGGCTCGACGATGAGCGCCGCCAGGATCTCTATGAGCTGGCGGCGACCGTGGTGGGGACCGCCGCGGCTCGCTCGGTCGAGAACGAGCGCGCCAGTCGCTGCCTTGAGTTTGCACGCGACCTTGGCGCGCGGCTGCCAGCTGGACGTGCCGCGATCGGGACCGCGAGCGCCGAGGCGAGCGGCGCGCTGGCGGCGCTCGCCGCGCTGCGCACCGGCCCCACGGAGGAGATTCATGCACGCATGCTGGGGCTAGTCCGCGAGCTTGCCTTTATGGGCCGCCGTCCTCCCCCCAGCCCGCTGCGCCTGATCCGCCGCGCGCAGCGCTTGATCGCATCCTCACATTTGGCTTGAGCGGCTAGCGCAGCCGGCGCCCAAGCTGATCGGGGCTGTCGCGGGGTATCCGTTCCTTATGAGCGCCGTACGGCGCCTCGATTGCTTTCAGCGCCGCCACACGTGGCTGGGGCTGCCGATCGCGGTCCTCTACAAGTTCTTTGACGATTGCGGCCCTTACCTTGCGGCGCTCGTCACCTACTACGCGTTCGTTTCGCTGTTCCCGCTGCTGCTTCTGTTCTTCAGTGCGGCCGGGTTCTTCCTTGCCGGCGATCCTAGCTTGCGCCGCGAGCTTGAGCGTGCGGCGGTTCAGGACTTCCCGGCGATCGGAGCCAAGCTGAAGGAGAATGTGGCGAGCTTCCGCGGCAGCGGTCCCGGTCTCGCTGTCGGCGTGCTCGGCACGCTCTATGGCGGTCTCGGGGCGATGCAGGCTGCGCAGGCGGGCTTCAACCGAATCTACGGGATCCCGCGCAACGAGCAGCCAAACCCGTTCCTCTCGCGGCTGCGCAGCGTCGCGCTGCTTGGGTTGCTCGGCTCGGGCGTGCTGCTCTCGACCGGGATCGCGGTCGTGCTGTCGACCGCGAACGACCTCTCCCGGGAGCTTGGTCCGGCGATCCACGCTGGCGGTTACGCGCTCGCCTACGTGCTGAACGCAGCGCTGTTCAGCGCTGCGTTCGAGCTGCTGACCGCGCGCGACCTCCATCTCCGCGAGGTGATCCGCGGAGGGATGATCGCGGCTGGGGCGTGGATGCTTCTGCAGATCTTTGGCTCCGGCTACGTGGCGCAGCGACTGCACCGCAGCAATGCGCTATACGGCGTGTTTGCGGTGGTGCTCGCCACGCTCGCCTGGCTGTACCTGCAGTCGCTGATTTTGATGCTGGCGGCCGAGATCAACGTCGTTCGCCAGCATCGCCTGTGGCCACGGGCGCTGCTTACGCCGTTTACAGACGATGTGCAGCTGACCGCAGCCGACCGGCGCGTGTATGAGATGTACGCGCAGAGGGAGCGCTTCAAGGGCTTCGAGCGCGTGCGCGTTGAGTTCATCGAGCCCGGGGAGCATGACCCGCCCAAGCGCCCCGGCTCCATTGCGGCGCGCGAGAGCGCCGTCCCCGAGGCGGAGCGGAGCGACGAGCAGCGCGCCGACTTTGTGCAAGGGCGGGCCGTTGTGCCACCCAGCGGCATGGCCGAGCGGCGTGGCGAGCCGTTCAAGTGAGCGGACGCCGCCGCGTTGAGCACGGCAGCGGTATCCTTTGCGCACAGGCGATGAGGCCCGCCCTCTAAGCGCCATTCTCGGCTGATGGCCTCTGTGAAGCGCCCGACCCCGGGAGGTCGATGAGCAGCCGAGACCGAGCAGAGCTTGAAGTTGAGCCAGGGGCGGAGCTCGGTGGCGGGCGCTTTGAAAGCGTCCTCTTCCCAGCGGGGAGCGCGGACGCCGCGCGCACGCCGCCCGCTCCCGGGGAGGACCCGCTCGAGGATGCGAAGCTCGTCGATCTGCACCTCGACGAGCTGATCGCCCAGGTGCTCGCTGGTCAGGAGCGCTTCGAGCTCGAGCCGCTGTTCCGCATGACCCTGCAGGAGCCGGAGAGCATCGCCTATCGCCATGAGGTCGTGCGCGAGCTAAAGCGCCCCGAGGTCGGCGGACCGCTGCGCGACTTCATCGGCGCCACCGACGAAATGCGCCGGCGCCTTGAGCTCTCCGAGCGCCTGCGCAACCGCTATCAGAAGCAGTATTGGCACCTGGCCGCGGCCGAGCGCTGGTGCGTGGGACTGCGGGCGCTTGACCGGGCGCTGTCCCCACTTGAGCTGCGTTCACGCGCGCTGCGCGGACTGCGCGAGCGACTCGCCGCCCACCTCAACTCGTCCGCGTTCGTCGAGCTCGAGGCCGAGACCTGTCGCCTTTTGGCTGAGCTTGGCGAGGTTCGCTACACCGTCGCGATCCGCGGACTGAGGGTGACGGTCTCCCGCTACGAGCGGGAGGCAGACCTGACAAATGCGGTCGAGGAGCTCTTTGCGCGCTTTCGCCAGGGCGAGCGCGAGCGGCGCCCCTTCCGCGTGCACGAACGCGCGGAGCTGGACCCGGTCGAGGAGCAGGTGCTCGCCCGGGTGGCGACGCTCAACTCCGAGTTGTTCGCGCGCCTCGACGCCTACTATGAGCGCTGGCGCGAGTTCGCCGAGCCTGCGCTTGTCCGATTCGACCGCGAGGTCCGCTTCTACCTCGCCTACCTGGGCTACGTCGCTCGGTTCGAGGCAGCAGGTTTGCGCTTCTCGCTGCCCGAGGTGAGGCTGCGCGGGGAGCGGCTGTTCGCCGAGGATGGGTTTGATCCGGTGCTCGCGGCAAGGCTGCTCGAGCGCGGGGCGCGCATTGTCCTCAACGACTTCGAGCTCTCGGGGCCGGAGCGGTTCCTGGTCATCACCGGTCCGAATCAGGGCGGCAAGACGACCTTCGCACGTATGTTCGGGCAACTGCACCACCTTGCCGCGCTGGGCCTGCCGGTGCCCGCTGCGCGTGCCTGCCTGCCGCTCGCCGATCACGTGCTGACCCACTTCGCGCGCGTCGAGCGGCCGAGCGCGCTGCGCAGCGATTTCGAGGACGACCTCGTGCGGATTCGCAGGATCCTCGAGCGCGCTGGCGAGGGCAGCATCGTCGTCCTGAACGAGAGCTTCGCCGGAACGAGCGTTGGGGATGCGCGCGTGATCGGCCGCCGACTGCTCACCTGGTTGATTGGGCGTGGCACGCGCGGCGTGCTGGTGACATTCATCGACGAGCTCTCGGCGCTCGGCTCGGCGACGGTCAGCATGGTGAGCATCGTCGAGGGGAGCGGCGAGGGCAGGCGCACCTACCTTCTCGAGCGCAGGCCAGCCGACGGACGCGCGTATGCGGTGGCGCTGGCGGAGCGGTATGGTCTGAGCTACGAACGGCTGCGGGCGCGACTCGACGACGCTCTCGGGCTGGCACGCGGAGCGGCGACCGCGGGACGCGCTGAGCAGGACCTCGTTGCACCGTTGCGCGCTTCGCCCTGCAGCGCATCCGCTGAGGAGGGAGGCAGCGAGCACCGCCTCCTTGCGCCCTCGCGCGTTTCGGCCCGGAGGCGCGCTGATGGGGGCGGGGCGAAGGTCGAGGAGGACGGTGATCGGGAGGGCGGGGCGTGAAGGTGCTGCTGATGGATCCCGCCGATCCCTTTGACTGGCAGGCTGAGGTTCCGCCGGAGGCCGAGGAGCTGATCTTCGACCTCGGGCTCGAGAGGCTATTCGACGCGATGGCCGGAGGCGACCCCTTCCTGCGCGAGGTCGCCCGCTCGGCCATCATCCACCCTCCTCACGAGCTTGAGGCGATCCGCTGGCGTCAGCAGGTGCTGGATGACTGCCTCGCCCATCCCGAGGTGATCGAGCGGATCTACGGGATCGCGCTCGCGGCGATCGATCGCGAGCGTCGCGAATGGGGTTTCCTCCTCGACTCACCGGAGGCGATGCTGTCCCGTTCGGTGCGGGTCCTCTCTGGCTTCGCCGACCTGCTCGACCAGCTACGCCGGATTGCCGAAGAGCATGCGCAGCGGTTGGCATCCCCCGGTTTCCAGCGGTTGTTCGCGCTGCTGCGCGAGCAGCTCTCCAACGACTACCTTGAGCAGGTGCGCGGGCAGCTCGGGCTACTTGAGTTCAAGCGCGGCGCGCTCGTGGGGGCGAGGCTTGGTAGCGGCCTGAAGGGCGCAGCGCACCGGCTGCACGAACCGCGCGAGCAGCGTCTGCTCTCGCGCCTCTCGCCCTTTCAGCGGGACCGCCTCAGCTTTCAGATCAGCGATCGCGACCAGGCTGGCCAGCGCGCGCTCGCCGAGCTCTTCAACCGCGCCGCCGCCTCCGCGGCGGGTGCGCTCGGCGAGTCGGTCGCGCACATCCTCTCCTTCTTTCGCTCACTTGCCGCTGAGCTGGCCTTCTACCGCGGCGCGCTCAACCTGAGGGCCCGCCTTGCCGAGCTGCGGACGCCGGTATGCACCCCCGAGCCAGCTCCCCTCGGCTCCGGTCGGCTGAGCGCCAGCGGCCTCTACGATCCCTGCCTGGCGCTGGCCCTCGGCAAGCGGCCCACGGCCAGTGACCTCGACGCCGATGGTCGGCCGCTGATCGTCATCACGGGCGCTAACCGCGGGGGCAAATCCACCTTTCTGCGCTCGCTCGGCCTCGCCCAGCTGATGATGCAAAGCGGCCTGTTCGTCGCCGCCGAGCGCTTCTCGGCCGAGGTCCGCGACCGCGTCTTCACCCACTTCAAGCGCGAGGAGGACGAACGGCTCGAGCGGGGCAAGCTGGAGGAGGAGCTGGCGCGGATGGCTCGCATCGCCGCAAGCTTGAGCGGTGCGAGCATGCTGCTGTGCAACGAGTCCTTCGCCTCGACCAACGAGCTCGAGGGCTCGGAGATCGGCAGACAGCTGGTGCGCGCACTGATCGCATCCGGGGTCAAGGTCGGTCTCGTGACGCACTTCTATGAGCTTGCCGATTCGCTGCGGCGCGAGCATGGGGAGCGGGCGGTGTTCCTGCGCGCCTCGCCCGATGCGAACTTCCGTCTGCGCGTGGGCGAGCCGCTGCCCACCAGCCACGGTGCGGAGCTGTTCGCACGGGTGTTCGGCGAGGCGCCGGCGTAGGGCGCGGGAGCGCCGCCGCATGGGCGCTCCGTTCGCGGAGCTCCGCGAGCACATGCCGGCGCTGCCGGAGCCCCGCACGCATGGGTGCCCCGATCACCCCGGTCGCCGAACGGCAGCCGGCCACGCCGGAGCCCCACACGCATGGGTGCCCCGATCACCCCGGTCGCCGAACGGCAGCCGGTCACGCCGGAGCCCCACACGCATGGGTGCCCCGCGCCCGGCTTGCCGGACGCGGGGCGGGCGCGCTAATCCCCTGCGCCCTACTGGGCGGGAACAGTGATGCGCGTGAGTGGGCCGAGCGGTACCACCGTCCTGCCCATGTACGCGTTGAGAACGTGCGCCACCGACACGTACCAGGCGGCCACGGCGCACAGCGCGGTCACGGCGCCGCCTGCCTTGTGCAGGTTGGGGCCACCGATGTTGAACTCAACCAGGCCGAGGATCAGATATGCGATCCACAGCGTGAGAAACACGAAGTTGAGCGCGACGTTCGTGCGGAACGAGGCAATCCACATGTAGAAGGTGAAATAGCCCCAGCAGAACAGGTAGATCCCCAAGCCGTGATCGGCGGTTGTGATCCCGCTCTTGGCCGCCTCCGGGAGGAAGAACTGGATCAGCAGCACGAATGAGATCCAAAATCCCCCGTATGAGCTGAAGGCGACGGCGGCGAAGGTGTTGCGCTCGGCGAAGGCCCACATGCCGGCGAGCAACTGCACCAGACCGCCGTAGGCGGCGGCGACGCTGAGGACAATGAAGGTATCTGCATTGCCCAGCACGCCGACGTTGACAAGGCCGAGGATGAAGGTCGTCAGCGCGAAGCCGGCGATCCCCAGCGGCACCGGGTCGGCGGGCTTCCAGGCGTTCTCAGACATTGCGCTCGGCGCTCGCCTGGTGCTCGTAGCTCTCGGGTCGGTCGGATTGCCCGGCCCCAGAGCTGGACGCGTAGCGACTCTCCATAAGGTCCTCCTCGATAGGACTGATTTGCGATCCTCCTGCCCGCCTCCCGAGCGGGCGCCTCGGACCGGTTGCAACGGCACGCCACACGCGCGCAGCGATTGGTCGGGCGGCCGCGGCGCTTGGTGTCGAGGGAGCGGCGCTCGTCTTCGGGTCCCGGGGGGCGGCGCTCATCCCCGCGTGGCGGGTGAAATGCCGCCCAGCCGACGCACGCTTGTTGGCCGAAGCCCAGTTCACGGCGATGCCCTCCGCTCAGGTCGGAGGCTTGGACGTGCAAGCCAATTTAGCTTGGCTGAAGGTGGTGACCGTCATCCAGGTTTTCGATCTGACCAGAAGCTGGGCTTGAAGGTCCGAGCGCTGTCAGGACTTGGCTTTGCGCATGGAACTGGCAGGGGGCGTCGACCCCGAGGGATCCTTGGGGCCCTTGAGCCGGAGGGCTCCTTAGCCCTCAAGATCGCCGATGTCGCTCGCCCACGTTTGCGCGGGCGAGCGCCCATGGCGCGAGAGCTTCCTTGCTTCGGACCACGTCATCCGTCTGACGACAGGCGCCAGCCGGATCAGGCGATGAATCGCGATACTGAAGGCGTCGATGTCGACGCAGACGACCCCTACGATGGCGACCGGTCGGCGCAGCGGCCGACGGTCGCGTCGCGGGGATGGTGAGCCGCTGCCGCGTTGGGCCTGGAGTAGGCTTGCGGCCTGCACGGCCGCGGCGGCGCTGCTACAGATCGACGGGACGCTGATCACGGTCGCGTTGCCGAAGGTTGCGCATAACCTCGGCGTCTCTAACGCCAGCACCGCAACGGTGCTGAGTGTCTACTTCGCGGCTTACGCTCTCGTGCTGCTCCCAGCCGGAGAGCTGGTCGACCGTTTCAGCGCACGTCGCGTGGCGCTGATCGGCCTCGCACTGTTCGCCGTGGGCGCGGCGGCCGGGGCGCTCAGCCCAACGTTCACGTTCCTGCTGGTCACCCGCGCGGTCCAGGGGATCGCCGCTGGCTTGGTGAGCCCGGCGGCGCTCGCCGGCGCGGTCAGCGGCTTCCCGCCCGAACGGCGTGGGTCGGCGCTCGGCATCTGGGGCGCCAGCGCCGGCCTCGCGAATTTGGCGGGGCCGCTGCTCGGCGGGCTGCTCACCCTCGGCTTCGGCTGGCGCGCGAACTGGTGGGCTCTGGTGCCGATGGGACTGCTCGCCTTCTGGGGCATCGCCGCGCTGCTGCCGGCTGCAGCGCATGGCGAGCTGCTTGAGCCCGATGGCTCGGTGCTGAACGAGATCGTCGTCGGGGCCACGGGCGTCGCCGCGCTGACGTTCGCGGTGATGATCGGAACCTTCTACCTTGCCGAGCAATACCTGCAGAAGGCGGCCGGCTACTCACCGCTCGGTGCCTCGGCCGTACTGATCTTCGTTGCGCTGCTGGTCGGGGCCGCGGCGCCTGTGGCCGGGCGGCTTTCTGACGAGCACGGCGAACGGGTGCCGGCGGTGCTTGGCTTTCTCGCTACGGCTCTGGGAGTTGGGGTGCTCGGAATCTCCGGTGTGAGCCTGGACGGGGTGCTCACAGGGGTGCTGCTTGTGCCCGTCGGGCTCGGGCTTGGGCTCTTGTTTGCGCCAACCTCGCGCGCAGCGCTCAACGCCACCCCGAACTCACTACATGGTCGCACCTCTGCGGTGCTGTCGGCTGGCCGTCTGGCCGGAGCGGCGATCGGCGCTGGCGTCGCCGGAGCGGCGCTGACCGGAGGCGTCAATGCGGCAACGGTGCACTCGGTGCTGCTCGGCGCCTGTGCGCTCTGTGTGTTTGTCGGCGTCCCGCTCGCGATGATGCTGACGCCGGCGAGGGTCGAGTCGGAGCCCGCCGGCTGAGGCGCCCTGGCCCCGCCGATGTCGGGCGTGCGTGGGTTCTGAGCGTCTGGGAGCGCGTACGTCGGCGCTTCGTAAACGCGCTTCCGGGGGCTACTTGGAAGTTTTGGTTGCATGACAACACTTTCTTCCAAATCGACCGGCGGGCTGTCTCGGGTGCCGTCTCAGCTGGTCGATGATGGTGGTCATGTCACCCCGGGAGCGGCAGTCGCCTCCTCACTCCCGACCGGTCGTCTCCTCACTTCCGACCTGCCGTCTCCTCACTCCCGACCGGTCGTTTCCCCACTCCCAAGCGTGTTGGACGTCTGAACAGCGGCGGTCCGTGCGCTTGTCGAGCGCCCAAGGCGCACGATCTCTTCGTCCATCCGCTCGATCAGGCCCGCCCCTCGGGCGAGCGCCTCGCGCTCCGCAAGTCGGGAGCTCAGCAGCGGCTTGGCCCAGCCCAGCAGCGCCACCCAAGCGGGAACGTATACCCGGCGGCGACGGCGTTCGAGCGCCCGCACGAACGCCTTTGCGCAGTGCTGCACGGGGGTCACCCTCCCCAGTGGCCCGGGCAGCGACGCGAGCGACGTGCCAAAGCTCGCCAGGTCAGCCTGCGCGTCGCGCACCATCGGCGTGTCGATCCATGACATGTGCGCGCAACCGACGCCGACGCCAAGGTGCGCGAGCTCAAGCCGCAGAGCGCTCGCCAGCTGCTCGACCCCCGCCTTGCTGGCGCCGTAGGCGACCATGCCCGGCGCAGGCGCAAACGCCGCCAGCGACGAGACCACGAGGATGTAGCCGCGGCGCTCGATCAGCGTCGTCAGCGACGCGCGCACGGTATGGAAGACGCCGACCAGGTTCACCTCAATAACCCGTCTGAACGTGTCCGGGTCGACGGCCAGCACGGAGCCGTAGCTGGCGATGCCGGCGTTGGCGATGACGAAGTCTATGCCGCCGAAGCGCTCGAGCCCCGCCGCGACCGCCTCCTGCATCTGCTCGAGACTGCGGACATCCGCCTGCCGTGCAAGGGCACGCGCCGACCCGAGCTCGTTGGCGAGGGTGGCAAGTCCGATCGAGTCGATGTCGCACAAAACGAGCCGCGCTCCCCGTGCTGCCAGCAGCCTGGCCGTCTGCGCCCCGATGCCGCTCGCCGCCCCGGTGACCAGCACCACCCTGTCTCGAATTGACCTGGCCATGAGTTGGTATTGCAGCTGCTCAGCCGCCGAGCGGCCTCGTCGGCAGCGCTGTCTCCAGCACGCGCTCTTCCCCACGACGCTCCGGCGCTGAGCCGCAGTACGGGCGGTTGCCGGGCCCGTTGGTGAGCGGTCCCCGCGTCAGCCCAAGGGCGGCGGTGCCGCCGTCGAGATGCTCGTAGGTCGAGCCGCGCGAGCGGTCGAGTGGCGCCATACCCGCCTGCCAAGCGCTCCGAAGCGACTGATCAGGTCCATGGAGCCGCCAGGGCAGCAGTGGATTTGCGCCGCTACCGCCCGGGAGCAGGATGAGCTCCTTGGCTTGGGTGCGGCTGGCAGGATCCTCGATGTCGGCGAGATCCTCGACGCTCAGCATCGGGAAGAGCTGAGGTTGGAGGCGATCATCAGTTGGCAAGAGAAGGCTGTCGCTTGGATCGGCCAGGTCAGGCTATATCGTGGGGGTGCAGAGCAACGAGACACCAAAGCAGAGGAGCCGCCGATGTCCAGACCGCCCTCGCCATACGAGTTCCTGCCGCCGGTCCCGACGTTTGCCGTCACGAGCGTCGATATCGCGGACGGCCAGCCATTGGCGATGCCCCAGGTCTCTGGCATTTTCGGCGCGGGCGGCGAGGACATCTCGCCGCAGCTCGCCTGGTCCGGGTGCCCGGCGGAGACCAAGAGCTTCGCGGTCACCTGTTTCGATCCCGACGCTCCGACCGGGAGCGGGTTCTGGCACTGGGCGATCGCAAATATCCCCGCGTCGGTCACCGAGCTTCCGACTGGCGCTGGTAGCCCAGACGCACAGCTGCCAGACGGCGCGGTGATGCTGGCTGGGGATGCCGGCGTGCGTCGCTACGTTGGCGCCGCACCGCCGCCCGGGCACGGGCCGCACCGCTACTTCTTCGCGGTGCACGCCCTCGCCGAAGAGCGCTTCGATGTTGACGGGGACACGCGGCCTGCGCTGCTTGGCTTTCTGATGTTCGGCAAGACGCTCGCGCGGGGGATGATCGTGCCCATCTACGAGCGCTGAGCGAAGGCTGACGGCTACCGTTCGGCGTGCGCTGGCGCGACAGCCCCCGGTGCACGCGAGCTCAGCGCCAGGGAACCCGCTGCAGGAGCTGGGGCGCTGCTGCGAATGAGCGACCGTTGGAGCAATGGGCCTTGGCTGCGAGCCGCTTGCTTGCTCTGCCGAGGCAGCTCGTCCGCCGGGCCGCACCACGAGGCGACCAGCTGCTAAGCGGTTGTCGGCCTGTGCGGGGACCGGCGGCCGTGCGCGTCCTAGCCTTTGCGACACACGTGTCCCGCGTGTTCATCACACCCGTGAAGGAGTCCGACCGCGCGGAGTTCATCGCGGCGATGCTCGCGAGCCGCAGGCTCCACCACCCCTGGCTGTGGCCGCCCAGCACTGACGTGGAGTTCTCGGTGATGCTCGAGCGCTCGCGCCAGGACGCGTTCGAGACGCTGCTTGCCCGCCGTCGAGAGGATCGCGCGCTGGTCGGCTACTTCAGCCTCTCAAACATCATCCGGGGGGCGCTTGAGGGCGCGTTTCTGGGCTATGGCGCGGTTGCCGCCCACGCTGGCCAGGGATATATGACAGAGGGGCTGATGCTGGTTTTGGAGCATGCTTTCGAGCGCCTGGGGCTGCATCGCTTGGAAGCGAACATCCAACCCGACAACGTGCGCTCACTGGCCCTCGTGCGCCGCTGCGGCTTCCAGCGCGAGGGCTACTCGCCCCGCTACCTCAGGATCGCGGGCGAATGGCGCGATCACGAACGCTGGGCGATCCGGGCCGAGCAGTGGCGTGAGCTCAGCGGACGCGTCCGGGTTTGAGCGTCGCGTGGCATCCCGGGACGGGCGCGGCCGTCCGAGGGGTGGGTGAGCCTGCGGGGGCGCGGCGCGACCGTCCGAGGGGTTGGTGAGCCTGCGGGGGCGCGGCGCGACCGTCCGAGGGGTTGGTGAGCCTGCCGGGGCGCGGCGCGGCCGTCCGAGGGGGTGCGCGGCCATCCCGCGCGCGGGCGTCAGAGACAGCGCCGCCGGCCCCGAGCGCGGCGCAGGGCGCACTATGGCGCTGAGCGGCCCTGGCCGCGGCTTGAGCCTGGCGCCAGCGGCAGGGGCGAGCGCGGCTTGAGCTCCTCCAGGCGCAGCAGCGTGATCACGCGCGCCGCGCCGCCTCGAGTCGAGAGCCTGACCAGCACCCGCTGGAGCTCCGCAACCTCCCGCGCGACGACGACCAGCATCGCATCCGTCTCCCCCGTCACCCAGTCGGCCGCCACCACCTCGGGCATCTGGCGCACGGCATCGGCGAAGCGCCGATGGCTCTGCTCGTCGTGCCGCTGGAGCGTGACGGCAACGTAGACCTGGAGCGGAAAGCCGGCTGCCTCCGGATCGAGTAAGGCGATGATCGCTCGCACCAGCCCCGAGGCCTTCAACCGCCGCACGCGGTGCAGCGTTGCGGCGGGCGAGAGCCCGACGGCGCGCGAGAGCTCCACGTTCGTGCGATCGGCGTCGCGCTGCAGCTCCGTGAGGAGTCTGATGTCAATTAAATCAAGGTCAAGGGGCATTACGCGAAATATTATCTTTCAAAATACGTAGATCGGCGGCCGTGACAGCCGCGGGTGCTCCGTTCAGCGACATGATCAGCTCATGCGAGTCATGTCGCGTCATCCGATCCTTGCGCTGAGCGCAGCCGCCGTGCTGTGGGGTCTGACCGTCCCGTTGTCGAAGCTGGCGCTGACCTGGCTTGATCCCGCATGGCTGGCGGCCGTCCGCTTTGCGGTCGCGGCCCCGCTGCTCGCATGGGCCGGGCGAGGCGGCCTGCGCCACGCGCTGAGCGTGCCGGTCGCGCTCGCTGGCGCCTTCGGCTACGGACTGGTGGTCGTGCTGCAAAACGCCGGGATCGAACGCACGAGCGCCATCCACGCTTCGTTGCTGATCGGGGCGGTGCCGCTCATCGTCGGGCTGTTCGCGCGTGCCCGCGGCGAGCGTCTGATCGGCTGGCGCGGTGTTGGTGCGCAACTCCTCTCACTCGGTGGGATTGCGCTGATGGCCGCCGGCGGGGGCGGCGGCGCGAGCCTGGACGGCGATCTGCTCGTGTTGGGCTCTGCAGTCCTCTCGGCCGCGATGACCGCCCTTCAGCCGCAGCTGCTTGCGGGGCGAAATCCCGCTGCCGTCACCGCGGTCCAGTTTGCCGCCGGAGCGGCGCTGGCGGCTGCGGTCGGGGCCCTCGGCGCCAGCCTGCCGGCCGTCTCCGAGGCGACCGGCATCGGCTCGACCCTGGCGCGCGCGCCTGCGAGCACGGCGGCGCTCTCGAGCCTCATCGCGCTCGTGACGCTCGGCACGGTGCTTCCGTTCTGGCTGTTTGCGGTCGGGCAGGCTCGGGTCAGCGCCCAGCTGGCGGCGACGTTCCTGAACCTCGAGCCGTTGGTCGGGGCGCTTGGCGGCTGGCTGGCGCTGGCGGAGCCGGCCAGCCCCCGCCAGGCCGTGGGCGCGGCCGCCGTCCTCGCCGGCATCATCATCGCAAGCCAGCGAGCACGGCGTGGTCGCCAGGGAGCGCGGCGACCGCAGGCGGTGCGCTGTCAGCGTGCGAACGATCGGGCGGGCACCGTATTCGGAGAGCTGACATTTGGGCAGCTACACCCCGCGGAGTCATGTGAGCGCTGACACAGAGGAGCAGACGATGGCGAGTACGGCACAGACCGCGGGCGGGGAGGGCAAGCTGGCTCGCGGTTACACGCTCGACACCGGCACGTTGATCGCGGCGGCCTTGGCTGTATGCGTGGCGCAGATAGGTTTGGCGATCCCAGCCGTCCTCAACGGCCTGTTCCAGAAGGACCTCGGGACCTCCGCCGCGCAGCTGACCTGGATCTCGGATGCGTTCCTGGTGCCGATCACGCTGCTGGAGCTGACCTTTGGCGTCGTCGGCGACATGTTCGGCCGCAAGCGGCTGCTGTTGGTAGGGGCGGCGCTGATGGTCGCCGGCGAGGTGATCGCGGTACTGACCCCAGGGCCGGGCACCGCGCACGACACGCGCGTCATCGTCCTCTGGGCCGGCCAGGCGCTCGCGGGGATCGGCGCGGCGGCGCTGTTCCCGACGTCGCTGGCGATGGTGGCCGCCGGTACGCACACCGCTCGCAGCCGCGGCCGGGGCATATCGATCTGGGCTGCGGCGCTGTCGAGCGGCGGCTTCGTCTCACCCGTGATCGGGGGCGCGCTGGCGACTGCCTCCTTCGGCTCTGACCCAAACGCAAGCTGGCATTGGGCGTTTGCCGCCGTCGCCGGGTTGGCTGCGCTCAGCTTCGTGGTCTCGGCGCTGCTTGCGAAGAGCTCCTCATCGCCCGAGGGCCGCTCGCTCGACTGGCCCGGGCAGGTGTCGATCGCAATCGGCATGTTCGCGCTGCTGTTCGCGGTGATCCAGGCCTCCTCGTACGGCTGGGCCGCCACCCAGGTGATCGTCGCCTTCTGCGTCGCGGCGGTGTTCCTGGCGATCTTCATTGCGGTGGAGGCCCGGGTCAGGGCTCCGCTGCTGAGGCCCGAGCTGTTCGGCAACCGCGCCTTTGCCGTCACCGCGGCGGTGACGGTGATCGGCATGTTCAGCTTCCTCGGCACGGCCTACGCCGCCAGCATCAGGCTCTCGGCGATCCAGCTCTTCAGCCCGCTGACAACCTCCGCCGCCTTCGTCCTGATCCAAGCGTTCGCGCTGGTGCTGCAGCCATTGAACGAGCGGCTACTGCCGCACGTAAACCCCCGCTGGGTGCTGGGCACGGGCTTCGCCTTCATCGCCGGCGGGGACTTCTGGCTATCGACGCAATCCTCCCCGGGCGGGACGATCTTTCCGGTAGTGGCGCCGCTCGCGGTGGTGGGGATCGGCTTCGCCTTCGCGATCGCCTCAGTCACCGCGGTTGCGGTCAACACGGTGCCGCTCCGCTTGACCGGCATGGCATCGGCCACCACCAGCCTGCTGCGCGACTTCGGCTTCACGCTCGGACCGGCGATCATCGGCGCGATTGCCCTGCGCCGGGCCGCGTCGAGGATCCATGCCCATGTCGCCTCCAGCTCCGCGCTTGCCCATGCGCTGCATGTCTTCTACAGCCTGCCGGCGCACGTCCCGCCGGCGGAGCACGCCAAGGTCGCCGCGGCGGTCGCCGCGGTCAGGTCAGGGCCGCTCGGCGCAAACGCGGTGCCCGCGGCGATACCAGGTCCGGGTGGCCGTCTGATCCCGTTCAACCCGCTCAAGCAGGTCGCCTTTCATGCGCTCAGCAACTCCTACTCGCTCGGCTTCTTCGTCTGCTTCGTCGCGGCTGCCTTCTCGGCGCTGCTCGTGCTGGTGGTGCTGAGCCGCATGCACGGAGCGCGGGAAGAGGGGCGCGCGCCGATCCCGGGGGCGGTCCCGGCGCTGTAGCCCCCTTCAGGCGCCGCCCAAGCGCGCGGCCTTGACGATCAATAGCGCCACGGAGATCACGAGGTAGGCGCGCAGGCTGAGCATCGCCACCTTGCGTCCAAGCGACCAGCGCGGGCGTCCAAGCAGCGCCAGCGGCGCCATCGTCCACTGCTCGCGCGGAACCTCCGAGCCTGGATAGGAGGCGCGCGCCTCCGCCGCACGCCGGCGCGCCTCGGGGCGCAGGGCGAGCGCGCCGAAGATGAGCAGCCCGATCGCCAGCGCCGCGCCGCCGATCACGGTCAGCCGCGTGACGTCGATGTGCGGGAAGATCGTGGTCGTCATCAGGATCAGCGAAAGCAGGACGAGCACCGCGATGATCACGCTTGCGAGGGCGTTCAGCCACCGCGGATTGCACCATGGTCCAAGCACCTCGCGGTCGTTGCAGAGGAGCAGCAAGAAGACGCTCGCCGAGGGCAGCAGCACGCCCGCAAGCGCCTGCACCGCCTCGGTGATCACGCCCAGCGGCGCGCCCGGGATCAACACGATCCCGGCGGCGCCCGCCACCAGCCCGGCGAAGATCGAGTAGAACTGCTTGGCGTCGCTGAAGCTGCGATGCAGCGAGCTCTTGGTACCGAACACGTCGCCGAACGCGTAGCTGGTCGACAGCGTTAGCGCGCCCGCGCCGATCAGCGATGCGTTCAGCAGCACGACCGCATAGAGGATCCCGGCGGCGTGGCCGAGCGTGCGGCCGAGCGCAGCGGCGGTTGCCCCTGCGCTGACGAAGTGCCCGGCGTAGGGGGTGCCGCCGAACGCGAATGCCGAGATGCAGACGAGCGCGGCGGCGCCGATCACGACCACGAACGCGCCAATCCAGGTGTCGAGTCGCTCGTAGTTGACCCAGCGGGGCGTGATCCGCTTGTCGATGATGTTCGACTGCTGAAAGAACAGCTGCCACGGCGCGACCGTCGTCCCAACGATCGCGATGATCAGCAGCATCGAGGTCGAGTTGATTCCGCCCCGCACACCGGGAACCGCGAAGCCGTGGCCGATCGCGCCCCAGTGCGGGTGGGCCATGACGAACAGCGGGATCGCAAGGAAGTTGGCGAACACGAACACGAACATCGAGCGCTCCCATGAGCGGAAGCTGCCCGAGCTGGTGATTGCGATCAGTGCCACCGCCGCGATGGGCACGGCAATGTACTTGGAGACCCCCAGGTAGCCGAGCGACAGGCTGACGCCGATGAACTCGGTGACAATCGTGAGGAAGTTGAGCAGGAAGAGGTCGCCAACCGAGAACCAGCCCCAGAAGCGCCCGAAGCGCTCGTTGATCAGTCGCGCGTGGCCAACCCCGGTGACAGCCCCGAGGCGCACCACCATCTCCTGATTGACGACCAGCACCGGGATCAGCAGGATCAGCACCCAGAGCAGGCTGGTTCCGTAGTTCTGGCCGGCCTGCGTGTAGGTTGCGACGCCGCCGGCGTCGTTGTCGCCGACCATGACGATCAGCCCGGGGCCGATGATCGCCAGCAGCGCCAGCAGCCTGGCGCGCAGCGATCGGTGTGCCTCCTCCTGCTGGCGGATCGTGCCGAAGGCCCCCTTGATGTCGCCGACGTGCGCGGAGTCGAGCACGAAGCGCTCGCGCGCTGGGGCCGACGGCCACGTGGCCTCGCCCTGGGCAGAGCCCGCAGCGGGGTTTTTCGCCATCTGCTCGACCTCCTTTCTGCTGCGCGGGCCGCAGCCGCCGCGACGGCGCGGAGGTCGAGACGCTAGCTGCCGGGAGTCATGCCCCGGCGCATCGTCGCGGTCCTCGCGCGCTGCCGCAAGCTGCTACTTCGCGGCCGTTCGTTGTCTTGATGCTCGCCGGGTGTGCTCATGTCCTCACCAGCCGGGATCGGCAGGTGGGGCAAGCGTAGCAGCGCGCGGCGCCGCCGAGGAGGCTTTTCGCGGCCCCGCGCAAGAGGGTTGCGGGACGCCTTCGAACGCGCTCGCGGGCCCCGGTCGCCGGCGCAAGCCCGCGCCGATCCGACGCGGCTCTCAGCTGCGCGCCGCACCGGTCCGGCGCCGCCACTCCTCCGGGACGAGCAGCTCGAGCACGTCGTCGACTGCAATCACCCCGAGCGGGTGGTTCTCGGCGTCGAGCACGGGCAGCGCGATCAGGTTGTAGTCGCTCATCAGCCGCGCCACATCCGGCAGGTCGGCGTCGACCCCGACGGCGGGCGTGGCCGACTCGATCAGCTCCGCGAGGGGTCGGTCGGCGTCAGCTCGCACGAGCTCCGCGAGCGAGACGCAGCCGAGCAGCGCCCCCTGTTCGTCGGTCACGCACACGAACGAGGCCTGCTGGGGCCCGAGCTCGCTTGCGCGAACGCGGGCGAGCGCCTCGCCTGCTGACTCGCTGGCGGGCACGCTGATGAAGTCCGGATTCATCAGCCCGCCGGCGGTCGAGGGGTTGTGGCCGAGCAGGGCCCGCAGCTTGCGCTGCTTGGCGGGCGGCAGCAGCTCCAGGATCGGCCGGCGTCGCTCCTGCTCGATCTCGAGCAGGAGGTCGACGGCGTCGTCCGCGGCCATCCGGGCGAGCACGGCGGCGACCTCCTCATTCGAGCGCTCCCGGAGAAACTCGACCTGGTGCTCGTCGTCGAGCTCCTCGAACACATCCGCCTCGAGCTCCTTATCGCCGCCGACGGCGGCGAGGATCTCCTCACCCTCCTCGTGCGTGGCGGCCTCCACGAGGTCGGCGATCTGCGCCGGGTGCAGCCGCAGGAGTCGCCGCGCGCCGAGCTTCAGCCGCGAGGTCGGCACATGCCCGACGAACGCCTCAAGCTCATCCCAGGGAATGAACTTGCGATGCTCGGTGTCATGGCCGCGGAAGCGGCGCGGCAGCAGGCGGTAGAGCCGCGGCCGCAGCGTGGGGTCGATCCCGGCGACGCGCCAGGTGCCCTCGTCGCACACGAGCTCAACCTCGTGCGCGGTCACCAGCCGCGCGCTCGTGACGTGGATCAGGCTGCGGTCGAGCACGTCCTGACGCAGCAGCACCTCCCCCGGGCGCCGCTCGAACTGGGCGAGGTTGAGCTTCGTCGTCGAGGTGCGGGCGGCGGCCGGCTCGAGCCGCTCGACCCGGTCGATCGGCACGAACAGCTCGCGCCCGCCGATGCGGGCCTTGAGTCCCACGATCGGCGGAAGCCGCTCGCCCAAATCAAGGCGCGCGATCAGATCCTTGATGCGGCCGAGCCGCTCGCCCGAGGCATCCAGCAGCGGGCTGCCCGCGAGCGAGGAGAGGTGCACTATCGGCTGGGGCATCCCGCTCGCGGCAAAGCGTAGCGATGCCCTCGGCGCTTGTCAGGATCCCTGGGCGTCGGTGGTGGCGCCCTGCGCCGGACTCCCCGGAGCTCGGCTCGCGCGCATCGCGCGATAGCGGCGGATCAGGGCATTGGTGGAGCTGTCGTGATGCAGCTTTGGCTCGGACTCGCCTTCTAGCTCGGGGACGATCCGCCGTGCGAGCGCCTTGCCCAGCTCAACCCCCCACTGATCGAAGGAGTCGATTCCCCAGACGACTCCCTGGGTGAAGACGCTGTGCTCGTACAGCGCGACGAGCGTGCCAAGCGCATAGGGAGTGAGCCGCTCGGCGAGGATCACGTTCGAAGGGCGGTTGCCCTCCATCACCCGGTGAGGGACGAGCTCCTCGGGCGTCCCCTCCGCCCGCACCTCCTCCTCGGTGCGGCCAAAGGCCAGCGCCTCGGCCTGCGCGAAGACGTTCGCGATCAGCAGCTCGTGATGGTTGCGCAGAGGATTCAGCGGCTGCGCGAACCCGATCAGATCGAGCGGCACCAGCCTCGTGCCCTGATGAATCAGCTGGTAGAAGCTGTGCTGGCCGTTGGTGCCCGGCTCGCCCCACCAGATCGCCCCGGTGTCATAGTCGACCGGATCGCCGGAGAGGGTCACGTGCTTGCCGTTGGATTCCATCGTCAACTGCTGCAGATAGGCGGGAAAGCGCTTGAGGTACTGCTCGTAGGGCATCACGCCGACCGTCTGGGCGCCGAAGAAGTTTCCGTACCAGACGGCAAGTAGGCCCAGCAGCGCTGGCAGGTTGCGCGCGAGCGGCGCCTCCAGGAAGTGCTGGTCGAGCGCGTGAAAGCCAGCGAGCATCTCGCCGAAGTGCTCGGGGCCGATCGCGAGCATGGTGGAGAGGCCGATCGCTGAGTCCATCGAGTAGCGCCCGCCGACCCACTCCCAGAAGCCGAACATGTTCTCGGTGTCGATCCCGAACTTCGAGACCTCCGCGGCGTTGGTCGAGACCGCGACGAAGTGGCGGGCGATCGCGCGCTCGTCGCCGACGGCGCCTAGGACCCACTCGCGCGCCGAGCGCGCGTTGGTCATCGTCTCGAGCGTCGTGAAGGTCTTCGAGGAGACGATGAACAGCGTCTGCGCGGGATCCAGGTCGCGGGTTGCCTCGACGAAATCGGTGGCGTCGACGTTCGAGACGAAGCGGAACGTGCGCTCCCGATCGGAGTAGTGGCGCAGCGCCTCGTACGCCATCACCGGCCCGAGGTCAGAGCCGCCGATGCCGATGTTGATCACATTGCGGATCGGCTCACCGGTGTGGCCGCGCCATTCGCCTGAGCGCACGCGCTCGCAGAACGAGCCCATCCGCTCCAGCACCTGGTGCACCTGGGCGACGACGTCCTCGCCGTCGACGATCAGCGAGCGGCCCTTCGGCATCCGCAGGGCGACATGCAGCGCGGCGCGGTCCTCGGAGACGTTGATCCGCTCGCCCGCGAACATCGCCGCCCGCCGCTCGGGCAGCCCCGACTGCTCGGCAAGCTGGACGAGCAGCGCAATCGTCTCGTCGGTGATCCGGTTCTTCGAGAAATCCAGGTACAGCCCGGCCGCCTCGGCGACAAGCCGCTCGCCGCGCGAGGGATCCTGCGCGAACAGCTCGCGCAAGTGCCTGGCACGCATTTGCGCATAGTGGGCGGCCAGTGCGCGCCAGGCCGGGCGCTCCCGCAGCGGCGGGAGGGTTGCGGGAGACGCGCTCACGCTCTGCGCGCCGCCAGCAGGGCACTGGTGGGCGTCGGCATGGCTCAAGCCTACCCGCTGCCAGGCGCGCGGCCGCCCGTCGGCTGTCAGGGTGGGTAGGCACGTCGCGCTCCGAAGCCGCTCTCTACGCCGCGAGCATCGCCGGCTTGCGCTCCGGCAGCGGCACGAACTTGAACTCGGTCGGATCGAGCTCCCGCAGCCGTCGCTCGTACTCGCGCATGTACCCCGGCCAGTTGGCGATGATCCGACCGCTGCGGTCGCGATACCAGGAGTTGCACATCGTCCAGGCGGTCCCGTCAAAGCGCGCCTGCAGCTCGCGATCGGAGCTCGCTTCGACTTCGGGCCGCACCTCGATCGCCGCGCACCGCCGCGCCTGCACCTGCTCGAGCGCCTGGCGGATGTAGCGCGCCTGCGTCTCCTCGAAGTGGATGATGGAGCCTCCCGAGGTGTTGGTGTTGGGGCCGTAGATCAGAAATAGCGACGGAAAGCCGGCGACGGTTACTCCGAGGTGAGCGTGCGCCCCCTCCTGCTCCCATTTCTCATGCAGTGCGCGGCCGTCGCGCCCGTAGATCTCCATCGGGTACATGAAGCGCTCCGTGTGAAACCCTGTCGCCCAGATCACGCAGTCGAGCTCCCACTCGCGGCCGTCGGCGGTGATGACGCCCCGCTCGGAAAGGCGCTCGATCGGCTCGGTGACGAGCTCGACATGCGACTCCCCGAGCGTGGGGAGGTAGTACGAGGAGAAGAGGATCCTCTTGCACCCGAACGGGTAGTCGGGCCAGGCCCTGCGGCGCAGCTCCGGGTCGCGCAGCTGGCGGCGCATGAACGCGGCCGAGTAGAGCGCGCCGACGCGGCCGACCGTGCGTGGGTGGCGGATCGCAACGGTCAGGGACTCCGCGTAGGCGTAGATCAACCGTCGCCGCAGCGCCTGCAGGCCCGGGATCCGTTCGATCGCCGCGCGCAGCGGACGCGGGTAGGGACGGTTGCGGCGGGGGAGGAACCAGTTCCCAGTGCGCTGGAAGATCGTGAGCCTCGCAACCTCCCGCGCGATCTCCGGGATGAACTGAATTGCGCTCGCCCCCGTGCCGACGACGCCGACCCGCTTGCCGGCGAGCTCGTAGCCATGATCCCAGCGGGCAGAGTGAAAGCTGTGGCCACGGAACCGCTCGGCGCCCTCCAGGCGCGGGATCTTCGGCTGGTGCAGCTGCCCCGTCGCAATGACGAGCGCGTCGGCGCACCAGCGCCGGCCGTCGGCGCTCTCGATGCTCCAGCGCCGCTGCGCATCCCCCCAGCGGCAGCGCGTCACCTCCGTGTCCGGGACGACAAGGCCGTCGACGCCGTGATCGCGGGCGACCCCCCGAAGGTAGGCGAGGATCTCCGACTGCGGCGAGCAGAGCCTGCTCCAATCGCGCCGCTGCGCGAACGAGAACGAGTAAAGGTGGCTCGGCACATCGCAGGTGCAGCCCGGATAGCTGTTGTAAAGCCAGGTGCCGCCAAGCTCAGGCCCCCGCTCGAGGATCGTGATCTGCTCGAACCCGTGTCGGCGCAGCTCTATCGCCATGCCGATCCCGCCAAACCCCGCGCCGACGATCACCACATCCAGACGGCGCCTCATCGGCTTCAAGGCTAGCGTGGCCCGTGGTGGCGCTTGGCCGGTTGTGAGGAGGTGGAAGGTGCCCCCGGCCTCGACCGTCGCGTGTGCTCTGCAGGCGCGCTTGAGCCGCTCGCAGGCGCGCTTGCGTTGAGGCGGGCTACGCGCCGCGGCCGCTGTCCATAGCATGAGATCGCAGCAATGAGCCGCGCGTTTCGGCAGGTCGATGTCTTCACCGACGCTCCGTACCTGGGCAACCCGGTCGCGGTTGTGCTCGGCGCGGACGAGGTCGAGACCGCTGCGATGACCCGCTTCACCCGCTGGACGAATCTCTCGGAGGCGGCGTTCGTGCTGTCGCCCCGCAACCCCGCCGCCGACTATCGCCTTCGCATCTTCACCAGCGCGCCACGGACTGGAGCCCGCAACACCGGCGAGCTGCCGTTCGCCGGCCATCCGACGCTCGGTGGCTGCCATGCGTGGCTTGAGGCGGGGGGCGTGCCCAGGCGGGAGGATCGGATCGTGCAGGAGTGCGGGGCCGGCCTGATCTCGATCCGCCGCGATGATGCGACGCTCGCGTTCGCCGCGCCGCCGCTGGTCCGCAGCGGCCCCGTCGAGCGAGGGCTGCTCGAGCGGATTGCCGGGATGCTGGGGCTTGATCCGGGGGAGATCGTCGACGCCGCCTGGGTCGACAACGGTCCCGGCTGGGTCGGGGTGCTGCTGGCCAGCGCTGAGGCGGTGCTGGCGTTGCAGCCGGGGCGGGTCGAGCTCGAGGTGGGGGTGGCCGGCCCGTATCCCGCCGGTGCGCGTCAGGCCTTCGAGGTGCGGGCGTTCATCCCCGGCCACGGGGCCGCGGTCGAGGATCCGGTGACGGGAAGCCTCAACGCCGGGCTCGCGCAGTGGCTGCTGGCCAGCGGACGCGCGCGGGCGCCCTACACCGCCAGCCAGGGGACCGTGCTCGGGCGCCGCGGCCGCGTCGAGATCTCGCGGGACGCGGAGGGCACGATCTGGGTTGGCGGCGGCACCGTCACCTGCATCCGTGGTGAGGTTGAGCTTTGAGCCAAGACGCTCGCCAACGAGACCGCGGGCCAGGCGTCCGACCCGAGCGCTTTGTGGCCGTCAGCTGAGCGCAAGCGGCGATACTTGTGCGGTGAGCTCGACGCCGCGCTCAGATGCGCTCGCGCCGCTGCTGGACGACCCCGCGCACGCGGCGGTGCTGCTCGATATCGACGGCACGCTCGCGCCGATTGTCGAGCATGCCGCGGATGCGTATATCCCCGAGCCGACACGCCAACTGCTCGTGAGGATCGCGAAGCGCTTCGGCCTGGTCGCCTGCGTCAGCGGCCGACGAGCGTCCGATGCGCGGGCGCTCGTCTCGATCGGCACGATCTCCTACCTCGGCTCGCATGGCGCCGAGCTGCTGCGGGCAGGCTGGATGCACCCGAGGATTGACCCCGAGGTTGACGAGTGGGCGCGGCGGATCGGCGCGTTCGGGCGAGAGCTGAACGCAGCGGACCTGCGTCGCCGGCGCGTGCGACTTGAGGACAAGGGCGCGATTTTGGCCTTCCACTGGCGCGGCGCGCCCGACGAGCAGGCTGCGCGTGCCGCGATCGACGCCATCGCCCAGCGGGCGGAGGCGGCCGGGCTCTCGGTGCATTGGGGCCGGAAGGTGCTCGAGGTGCGCCCTCCGGTAAAGATCGACAAGGGCGCGGCGGTGCGAAAGCTGCTGGCTGGCTCCGGGATGCAGGCGGCCCTATATGCCGGTGATGACAGCACCGACCTTGACGCCTTCCGTGCGCTCGCCAAGTTGGCTGCGGAGGGGATCCTGCGTCACGTCGTGCGGGTCGGGGTGCGCTCCGACGAGGGGCCTGAGGAGATCGTCGCGGAGGCGGACTTGGTGGTGGAGGGGCCGGTCGGGATGCGCGAGCTGCTCGCGCGGCTCGCGGAGGAGCCCGAGTCGGACGGTGCGGGAGCTTGAGCGCAAGGCGGTTGATCCGGCGGGCGATGGCGGAGAGCGTCAGCGCGCGATCATCTGAGCCGGCTGCTGCGCATGAGCTTGACCTCGATCGCCTGCGCTCACTCCGAGCATTCCGTCGCGACTTGCCGCCTGAGTGGGTCTGCTGAGGTGCGCTTCCCCGAGTTCCTGCGTACGACCGTCGTGCTCAGCGCCGCCGCGGCGACATTGCTCGCGGCGCTCACGCTGGCCGGAGCGGCCAACAACGGTGAGGAGCTGGCTGCGCTCGTCGGCGCCGGCTGGTGGGCGGTGGCGGCGGCGCTCGGCAGCTGGCTGGGACGTCGCGCGGAGGCCTCGCCACCGATCGCCACGCTTCTTGCGAGCGCGCGCACGCGTGCCTCGCTGCCCGAAATCGGCCCGGCACGGATCGTGCTCAACCGCCTCTGGCCCCTGCTGCTGGCGACGATCGCGGCCGGCGCGCTGTCGTTCCTCTGGCCCCAGGTACCGGCGGTCGGCGCGGGTTTCGCAATTATCTGGGCGCTTGCCTGGCGGCGCCAGGCGGCGGCGGTGCGGGCGATCGAGGAGCGCGATGGCGCCCGTTTCTACATCGAGCGAACCTCTCCGTTGCAGCCGATCCGGCTGGTGCGCACCCCCGGATTTCGCTCCAACTTGTATGACCGCGACGGTGCGCGCCGGTGGCCGGCCGGCACCCGTCCGGGAGGCTGAGAGCGCGCCTGCGCGCGGACAGCGCCGCGCGCGCCCGATCGCCGTCGACAGCGCCGAACAGATGCAAGAGCCCGTGCCCGAGCGTCCCCCGGGCAGCCACCGCGCCGCGAGCGTTCAGGCGGGCATACGCGTTTCGTTTAGGCGGGCACACGCGTTAAGCAAATGTTTGGCGCAGCCCCTGTTCTGCGCGGGCGTGCCAGCATAGGGGGGCGCGATGCTGCCGCTCGCCTTCATCCCGAGCCCCCCGTACAACGGCTTTCACCTGGGGCCGCTGTATTTCCACTTCTACGGGATCATGTACGTGTTTGCGGTGGCGGCTGCGATCCTCGTCTCCCGCTGGCGCTGGCAGAAGCTCGGCGGAGATGCAAGCCTCATCGGCGAGATTGCGCTGTGGGCCTTTCCCGCGGGCCTGATCGGCGGGCGCATCTACTTTTTGATCACGACTCCCAGCCAGATGCCCCACCACTGGTGGGGGCCCTTCGCGATCTGGGATGGTGGGCTCGGGATCTGGGGCGGAGTGATCGCCGGCACGCTAGTCGGCATCTGGCGCGCGCGCAAGCGCCTCTCCAAGGCGGACGTGATCAAGCTTGCCGACTGCGTCGCGCCCGCGCTGCTCGTGGCGCAGGCGATTGGGCGGATCGGCAACTACTTCAACCAGGAGCTGTTCGGCAAGCCCTCGACGCTGCCGTGGGCGCTTGAGATCAGCCCAGCCCACCGGCCGCCGCACTACGCGCACTTCGCCACCTTTCAGCCGAGCTTCCTCTACGAGCTGCTGTTCGACCTGGCGCTCGCCGCGTTCCTGATCTGGCTGCACAGCCGCAGACGGGAGCGCATCGTCGCCCCCGGTCTCTTCGCGCTCTACGTGGCGGGCTATTCGGGCTACCGGATGTTCGAGGAGACGATCCGGATCGACTACTCCCAGTACTTCTTCGGCATGCGCCTGAACTTCTGGGTGGCGACCGGGTTGATGCTGGTCGGCTTCTGGGCGTTCGCTGCGATCCAGCGCGGCTGGCCGCCGTTCAGGCGGCTGCGCGCGGTGCCCGGGCCGTTGAGCGAGGCGGCGCTGCCACGCGCAGCCACGCCGGCGAGGTCTCCGCGTGGCGCGCTCGCCAGTGGCTCGCATCCCGCGGTGGCGGGCTCGCGTGTGGCGAGCGGCTCCCGCCAGGCTGTCGCTCGCGGCGGGAAGGGACGAGGCCGGCGTCCCGGCCGGCTGTAGCTGCTCGCGCCAGCGGCCGCCAGACCCCGGGCTCAGCTGCGCAGCGTGCCCCGTTCACGGGGGCGACGGTTCGTCCCTTCCGCTCAGCTGCGCAGCATGCCCGTTGGCGGGGCCGACGGCTGCGTCCCCGCGCTCAGCTGCGCAGCGTGCCCCGTTCACGGGGACGACGCTTGCGCAGCTGATGCCACGGCCGCGTGTTCGCTACGTCCTCGGCGGTGAGCCAGGCGCGGCGGGCCGTGGCGATCCCGTACCGTGCGACCTCGAAGCCGGCGGGGCGGTGCGAGTCGGTATCGATCACGATCTGGATGCCGGCTTGGGCTGCAGCGCGGGCCTGGAGCTCGTTCAGATCGCGTCGAGCGGGGTTCGAGTTGATCTCAAGCAGCGTCCCGGTGCGGGCTGCCGCCGCCACCACCGCCTCGAAGTCGAAGGCGTAGGGGGGGCGCGACTCGAGCATCCGTCCGGACGGATGCCCGATCGCATCCACCAGTGGATGCTCGATCGCCCGGATGATGCGGGACGTCATCCGCTCGCGATCCATCTGGAAGGAGGTATGAACCGAGGCGATCACCCAGTCGAGCTGTTCGAGCAGCTCGTCTGGATAGTCGAGTGACCCGTCCGGCAGGATGTTGACCTCGCTGCCGGCGAGCAGCTCGATCCCTTCAATCCGCAACGAGCGGATCCGTTTGATCTGCTCGCGCAGGCGATCAGCTGAAACGTCCGCACCAAATCCCATGCTCGCCGAGTGATCGGTGATTGCGAGGTACTCAAACCCTGCCTCCCGCGCGGCGCGCGCCATCTCCTCGATTGAGGCCGTGCCGTCCGAGGCTTCGGTGTGACAGTGCAAGTCGCCCTTCAGGTCGCCCCGCTCGATCAGCTTCGGAAGCGCTCCGGCGGCAGCTGCCTCGAGCTCGCCGCGGTTCTCACGCAGCTCGGGCTCGATGTACGGTAGGCCGACCAGCGCGTAGACCTCCTCCTCGGTGGCGCAATGACGGCTCTCGCCGGTGGCGTCGTCGAGCACGCCGTACTCGGATAGATGCAGGCCCCTTCGCACGGCCATCTCGCGCAGCGCCGCGTTGTGCTCACCTGAGCCGGTGAAGTGCTGCAGCAGGTTGCCGAACTGCTCAGGAGCGGCGATTCGCAGATCGACGGGCAGGCCCGCATGGATGCGCAACCGCACGCCGGCGGCGCTCGGCGTGCTCGCCGACTCGACGAAATCGAGCCGCGCCGCCGCCTCGGCGAGGGCGAGCGGCGCGGTGCTTGCGGCGACGATATCGAGATCCTTGACCGTGTCGGCCATCCGCCGCGCCGAGCCGGCGAGCTCAACTCGGTCGGCGGCGGGATGGTCGCGCAGCGCCTCGAGTAGCGGTGCGGCAAGCGCAAGCGCCTTGCTCAGCATCATCCGCCCGTCCCCAACGCGCGCCCCGGCTGCCTCGAGCGCCTCCAGCAGACGCTCCTCGGCCTTTGCGCCGAAGCCCTTGAGCTGGCGGATCCGATGCTGTTCGGCAGCGGCGCGCAGCGCCTCAGGCGAGTCGATCCCAAGTTCGTCGAAGAGCCGCCTCGCCCGCCGCGGGCCGAGGCCTGGCAGGTGCGTTAGCGCCACCAGGCCGGGCGGATACTTGGCGCGCAACCTGACGGCGGCGGGGATTGCGCCGTCGTTGATCAGCGCCAGAACCTTCTCCTGGATTGTGGTGCCGATCCCGGGCAACTCGGTCGCGCGGCCCTGGCGGGCAAGCGCGGCGAGCGAGAAGGGCGCCTCGCGGGCGGCCTTGGCGGCGTTGCGATAGGCAAGCACGCGATGCACGAGCGCTCCGTCGAGCTCGTAGAGATCGGCAAGCTCCTCGAGCGCGTCCGCGATCTGCGCGTTTGTCAACTCGGGCATGCACGCGCGAAGCTAGCGGATCGATCGGGTGGCGGATCGGCTGGCTGACGGGTCTCCTGTCCGTGGCGGATCGGCGCCGTGGCCGATCACCCTGGCGACGGGTCTCCTGTCCGTGCCGGATCGGCTGCCCGTCGCCTCGGCGAGCGAGGCTGTCCGAGCTTCTCTAGCTATACTTTGTGAAGTAATACCACCCGAGGAGCAGCTATGTCAGGAACCGTTACCGAAGTCACCGACGACAACTTCCAGGCCGAGGTGCTCGAGTCCGAAGTCCCGGTGTTGGTCGATTTCTGGGCGCCATGGTGCGGGCCGTGCCGGATGGTCGCGCCGGTCGTGGAGGAGATCGCCAAGGAGAAGGGCGACGCGCTCAAGGTCGTCAAGCTCAATATCGATGAGAACCAGCAGACCGCGATCTCCTACAACGTGATGTCAATCCCAACGCTGATGGTCTTTCGCCACGGCGAGCAGGTGAAAACGGTGATCGGCGCCTACCCGAAGAAGAAGCTCGAGGCCGAGATCGAGCCCGCGTTGGCCTAGCGCGAGCGCGGCTCGCCGACGTAGGAGTCGCCTGGTCGGCAAGCGCGACGTGCGGGACTGCGTCCGCGGACCGCACTGCAGCGACTACGGCCGGCCTGGGGCGACTGCGTCCGCGGCCCCACTGCGGCGCCTGCGTCCGGGGCCTGACTCGGGCGGCACGCGAGCTCGCAGGGGGTGCCTGAGGTTGAGGACTTTTATGGTCCTTAACGTCAGGCACGTGGGGTGGCCTTAGTCGACGAGCGCCGCGGGCTACCGGCGCTCCCGCGCGAAGGCGATTGCGGCGGCCGGCCCCCAGGAAGCGGGGCTAGCGGCGCTGCGCGAGGGCGATCGCGATCCGCAGCGGAAGCCCGTCGACGCTGACCGGCTCGACCCCGTCGAGCGGCTGGTAGCCGAGTTCGACGGCAAGGGTCTCGCCGGCGATGTAGTCCGCGTGCTCGCGGGCGGCAGCGAGCAGCGCGGGGTCGCCGTCCAACGTCAGCATGATCCGGTCGGAGACCTCGAGGCCCGCTGCCTTGCGGGCGCTCTGCACGTGGTGGACGATCTCACGCGCCCGCATCTCGGCGATCAGCTCCTCGTCGAGCTCGAGCTCGAGTGCCACGGCATGGGAGCCTTCCCGCTCCACCTGGTAGCCCTCGAGCGGCCGCATCGAGATCAGCAGATCGTCCTGCGAGAGGGCGTGCTCTGCCCCGCCCACGGAAATCGAGACGCTCTTGCCCTCGCGCAACGCTGCGGCTGTCCGCGTTGGATCAAGTGCCGCGATCGCGGCGGCCACCAGCGGCATCTGCGCTCCGAAGCGCGGTCCCAGCGCGCGGTAGTTCGGCTTCAGCTCGAGCTCGCCCAGCTCGTCGGCCGCCGAGACGAAGCGCAGCTCGCGCACGTTCAGCTCCTCGCGCACCAGTGGCGCAAGCCGCTCGATCGCCTGGCGCTCGCGGCCGGCGGCGACGATCACAGCGGCGCGCAGGGGCTGGCGGACCTTGAGCTTTGTCTGTGCGCGGGCGGCCAGGCCCAGGCGCACCGTCTCGCGGGCGATCGCCATGTCCGCCTCCAGCTCGGGCTCCCGCTCGCCTGCGACCGGGAACTCGCACAGATGCACGCTCGGCTCCGAGCCGTCGAGGTTGTCGTAGATCTCATCCGCGATGAACGGACAGAAGGGCGCGAGCAGCCGGGCGACGTCGATCAGGCACGTGTGCAGAGTCGCAAACGCGGTCGGATCACCGTCCCAGAAGCGTCGGCGCGAACGACGCACGTACCAGTTGGACAGCTCCTCGACAAAGCTCGCAAGGACCCGGCCGCCGCCGGTGGCGTCGAAATCGTCGAGGCGCTCGCGCACCTGGGCGATCGTCGCCTGCAGACGGGAGCGCACCCAGCGGTCAAGCTGCGCATCGGTGTCGAAGCTCGCCGTGCCCCCCTCGGTGGCGGATGACGCCGTAGCCGCGCTCGCCGGACCCCGGATTCGAATTCCGTTCGCGTTCGCGTACAGGACGTAGAAGGCATAGGTGTTCCAGAGCGTCAGCAGGAATGAGCGCACGGCCTCGGCGACCGCGTCGAGCGACAGGCGGTAGCCGTCCCATGGGTACTTGGCGGTGAACAGGTACCAGCGCAGGGCGTCGGCGCCATAGCTTTCGATCACCTGCCACGGGCTGATCGTGTTGCCCAGGCGGGTTGACATCTTCCGCCCCTCCTCGTCGAGGATCAGCCCCAGGCAGACGACGTTGCGGTAGGACGAGCGCCCGAACAGCAGGGTGGAGACTGCCAGCAGCGAGTAGAACCAGCCGCGCGTCTGGTCGAGCGCCTCGCAGATGAAGTCGGCGGGAAAGCGCTCCTCGAAGTGGGCTCGCTCGTGGTGCGGTGCGCCGTACTGGGCGAATGGCATCGAGCCGGAGTCGAACCAGACGTCAATGACCTCGGGTACGCGCCGCATCTCCTGACCGCAGCGCTCGCAGGGGAACGTGACCTCGTCCACAAACGGCCGGTGTGGATCCTCGAGCCGGCTTCCGGAGTGCCGCTCCAGCTCGGCGAGTGACCCGATCACGCGCACGTGGTTTTTGGCGCAGCGCCAGACCGGCAGGGGAGTGCCCCAGTAGCGCTCACGTGAGAGCGCCCAGTCGACGTTGCCCTCAAGCCACTTGCCGAAGCGCCCGTGCTTGACGTGAGGCGGATACCAGTTGACCTCCTCGTTGGCCGCGAGCAGCGCGTCGCGCCGTTGGCTTGTGCCGATGAACCAGGAGGGTTTGGCGTAGTAGAGCAGCGGCGTGCCGCAGCGCCAGCAGTGCGGATAGGCATGCCGGTAGCGCTCCGCGCGCAGCAGCCGTCCACGCGAGCGCAGGTCGGCGACCAGCTCGGGATCGGCGTCCTTGACCCATTTGCCGGCATAGGGGCCGATGCGCTCGTCGTAGGTGCCATCGGCGCGCACCGGATTGATGACCGCGAGTCCCTGCTGCTCGCCGAGGCGGAAGTCATCCTCGCCAAAGGCGACCGCGGTGTGGACGAGGCCAGTGCCCTCATCGGCGGTTACGAAATCCGCGGGCACAACTGTGTGCCCGCGTTCCCCGTACTCCTCGGCGGCGATGAACGGAAACGGCGGCTCGTAGCGCGCTCCCACCAGTTCCCGTCCGGGGAAGCGCGCCAGCACCTTGGGCGGCGGATCGGCGCCGAGCACGCGCTCCGCCAGCGCCTCCGCGACGATCACGATGTGCCCGTCCGCGAGGGCGCGAACGTAGGTCAGCTCGGGATCGATGGCGACGGCGGCGTTCGAGACGAGCGTCCACGGGGTCGTCGTCCAGATCAACAGCTCGTCACCAGCCTGCGCCGGGCCGTGGGCTTCCTGTAGCGGTAGGCGCACATACACCGACGGGTCCTCCACCTCTTGGTAGACGTCCGGCTGGCCGAGCTCGTGGCTTGAGAGCGCGGTGCCGCAGCGCGGGCAGTAGGGGACGACCTTGAGCTTCTCGTACAGCAGCCCCTGTTCGTGAATCGTCTTGAGCGCCCACCAGACCGAATCGATGTAATCGGCGTCAAGCGTGCGGTAGGCCTCATCGAGGTCGATCCAGAAGCCGATTCGCTCGGTTAGCCGCCGCCAGTCCTCGACATGGCTCAACACCTTGGCGCGACAGCGGGCGTTGAACTCCGCGATGCCGAAGCGCTCGATATCCGCCTTGGCGGTGAAGCCGAGCTCGGCCTCCACCGCCAGCTCCACCGGCAGCCCATGACAGTCCCAACCCCCCTTGCGCTCGACGTAGCGGCCGCACATGGTCCGGTAGCGGGGGAAGATGTCCTTGAAGACGCGCGCGAGCACATGGTGGATGCCCGGCGGTCCGTTTGCCGTTGGCGGCCCCTCATAGAAGCGCCAGGGCGGCGCGCCCTCGCGACGGCGAAGCGACTCGCGGAAGACCTTCCGCGCCCGCCAGCGCTCCAGCACAAGCTCCTCGAGCTCGGGGAAGGAGGGCTTCGCGTCGACCGGTCGATGGGGAGGCGCCATGGAGCGCCGGATTCTAGAAACGGCGGCGCCCAGGCCTTTAGGCCTGAACGCGCCGCGCCGCGCCGACGGGGGTTCCGCCGCCGCGACGGGCGCCGTTGGCGCGGGTTCTGCGCGCTCGCGGGCCGATTGCGCCGGTGCAGGTCCCATCCGCTCCCGCGAGCGCAGACAGCAGGCGGTCGCGTGCCTCTGTCGGACGGTCGCCGAGTCGCGCGATCGCGCTTGCGCCGGTGTGCGGAATTGCCCCGCGAAAGTCGAACACCGCAAGCGCCTGGCTGCGGCTGCGGACGGCATAGACGAGTCGCCCGATGCTGTCGAGTGACATGCGCCGTCCGCTGAGCACGAGCGCGTCGGGCTCAAGCGCCCGCATTGCCCGCCCGAGACGCGACGGCTCGACCCCCGCGCCAAGCGCCAGCGTGCGCAGTCCCGCGCGGCGCAGCATCAGCTCGAGCGCTTGCGTGTGCAGCGCGTCGAGGTCGCAGGGTGCGCTTGCGTCGATCAGCAGCACGCCCTCGGCAAGCGTTGCGGGCGGTGCCAGCCGCCGCTGCGCCGCAAGCCAGCCGCTTGCGTGCCGCCAGGCGAATTCGTACTCGGCGCTGGTGCGCTCCTCGCCTGTCTCGTCGTCGCCTCCCGGCGCCAGGCTCTCGAGTGCGACCAGCAGCACCTCGTCGATCGTCCGCTCGCAGCTTCGCACCGCGAGGCTCTCCTCGAGCAGGCGGTTCGCCTGGTCCTCGTCGAACCGCGAGAAGGCGCCGCTCAGCCGCAGCGGCGAGGAGGGGCCGTCGCCGCGCTCCCGCGCGAGCGCGATCGCGGAGGACACGTTGTGCGTCTCCTCAAGCGCGATGCGCAGCGCCTGTACCTCGACCAGGCCGTAGAGCCGATGCCCTCCCGGGGAGCGAAGCGGCTGCGGAAAGCCGTAGCGGCGCTCCCAGCTGCGGAGCGTGTTGGGGCTGACGCCCAGCATCACCGCTGCGGCGTTGGTGCGGATTCCCTGCATGGTGGCGGAGTTATCGCCGGAGCGACGCTGGCGTGCAAGCTGCGCAAGCTCGCGTGCAGAGCCGTGTGCGCATGTGGAGACGGTCGGGCGTGTGCGCTTCGGCCCGCGGGCGGGCCGGGATGGGCGTGGCGGATCTTGCGCACGGGACGGGGTGCGGGACCTGGCCGAGGAGCCCGAGCGCGACTGGCCGCTCGCCATCAGTCGAACACCAGCAGCGCGGCGGGACGCGGCCCGCAGAGCCCGACTCGGGCGCGGAGCCGCACCCCGAACGTGCGCGCCGGGCGGACCGTCACCTCCATGACCTCCTGCTCCCCGCGCGCCGCGCGGAAGATCGCCTCGGCTACGGGCACGTGGTGCTGGCGCTCGGGATCGGGGGTCTCGAACAGCTCGCTCACATGGCAGTTGACGACCGACGGCTCGTAGACGTCGAGTAGCCGCTCGGCTGCGCGGGAGACGGCGCACACCGACAGTGAGCGATCCAGCACGACGAACGCCCCACCGGGCCGCGGCGCAAGCTCCGGCGCGGCGTCCAGCATCAGCCCGAGCTGGCATTTGTCGCATACGCGCGGGCCGGCGGTAGCGCCCGCGTCCCTTCTCGCGCCGCAGTGTCCACAGAAGCAGACGCGCTCGGCAGGCGCGACCGCGCGCTCAACGGTTGGTGCCGCCGGCACAGCCGCCAGCCGCGCTTGTCGGATTGCTCTCATCGGCGTGCTCGATTCCCTTCGCTGGTCGTGGTCGTCTCCTAAGCTCTTGAGCGCTCTTGCGGCTGGGGCGGCTCTGTATCCCTGCGTGTGATCTCAGCCGGCCGCGGCGGCTCTTGCCTGGGGCTGGCGCTGCCTTCGCCCGTTCTGGTCGTCATGGTTGTGCTTGCGCTGCCCGCCGCGGCCCTGCTGTCGCGCCTCCGCGCGAGTGGAGCTACGAGCCTCTGCGCGGCCGTGGCCACGTTCCCCGGCGCGGGCCGCGGCGTGGCGCTCGAGCAGCTCGAGCAGCTGGATCTGGGCAGCGCTTGGTTCGGGGGGCAGGTGGATCGTTCCGCCCCCGCGAGTCCGCGCGCGCTCTCCCCCCCGCCGGTAGACGGCCATCGGCAGCGAGCCGGCGGTGAGGCGCACCTGGTAGGCCCAGCGGGCAACCGCATCATCATCCAGGTAGGACCCCGCAATCACCACCGCATCCGGACGCTGTGCGGCAAGCGCGTCCCCAACCCCGCTGACTCCACGCGCCGAGAGGCTCAGCGTGCGAATCCCGCCGCGCACGCAGAACAGCTCGAAGGCGCGGATGTACAGGCCATCGCGATCAAGCTCATCGCGTGAAGCGTCGGCGATCAGGATCGCTGCATCCCGCACCGGCGCGGGCGCCATTCGCTGGGCGCGCCGGAGCCAGTCGGCGGCCCACCGCGCGGCAAACGCCCAGGGGGCGGAGTCGGTTCCGTGGCGCTGCTGGACCTCATCCAGCGAGGGCAGCAGCACCTCCTCCACCGAGCGCTCAACCGAGCGGAGCGCAAGCGCCGCCTCGATCGCGCGGTCGGCGCGCTCGGTGTCAAAGGACACGAGCGCCCCGAACAGCGCACCCGGATCCGAGGTGAGGCCCTCGCGCGCGCGTGAGACGGCCGAGGAGATCGACAGCCCCTCCTGCAACGCGTCGCGCAGAGCAGTGACCTCGCCGTGGGTGAACAGGCGGTGGCGGCCCGGCGATCGCTGGGGCTTGGGAAAGCCGAACCGCCGCTCCCACGCGCGCAGCGTGTTCGGGCTGACGTTGAGCAGCGCGGCGGCCTCGCTCGTCTTGAGGTGGCGCATCCACGCATACGGTCGGCGCAAACCTTGCTTCCGCGAGCACGTGCACCTATAATTGGACAAGTTCCGTACCAGGAACCTGTGCAAAACCTCTCGCGCCAGAGGAAATCGCGGTGGTCGGGGTGGTCCTGGCCTGGGGGACGGCGGTTCCGGGCGCGCTTTGCGAAAGGGAGCCGCATATGTGCTACCGCAACGGCTGATTTCCCTTAGACAGGAAAATTTGAGATAGAGCGGCGATTTCGCGCTACCTTGCGCAGAGGCAAGGTATGACGCCAGTTCACGCTGATCGGTTGCGAACTGCCGGCCAGGTCGCGGTTCTCTGCGGCGTGGCGGCAATTGTTTCCTCGGTCGCCGTTTGGGCGCCGGCTGACCGTGTGACTGCCGTGAGCTGGGTCTTGGGCGCAGCCGCAGTGGTGGCGGGATTGTTGGTGGCGGGCGAGCACGATGGCCTGTCGGTTTCGGGGTCGTTCATCGTGCTTGTTCTTGCTGCCGTTTTTTTGGGCCCCCGCTCCGCGATTCTCGCGGCCCTTATTGCGGAGGCTGCTGCAGCTCTGCGGCTGCGGACACGCCTACGCCTGATTGTTGTGGGAAACATCGCGCCGAGCGTTGTGCCGGCAGTGGCAGCGTGGCTGCTGATTGATTTGGTCCGTCAGCATGCGTCGAGCACGCCGGCCTTCTTTGGGGCGGTGGGAGGCGCGTCGCTTCTCGCCATAACGGTCAGCTTCTTTCTTTTTGCCGGAATCCGCCGCCTTGCGTTTCCCGCTCTCCAGCAGTTCGGGCTTCGGACATTCCTCGCCGATCTTCCCAGCATCGCCCTGAACGTCGCGCTCGTTGTCGCCGGCGCCGCGATCACGGTCAAGCTGGGCACCGCCGGGATTGCGTTCGCGCTCGCCGCGGTGATGAGCTTCTCTTACATGTCGCACCTGCTGGCAGAGGCGCGCGAACGCTCCCGCCAGCACGTTTCGCTCTCCTGGGGGGTCCTCGCCGGCCTGATCCGGGCGATGAACATGCGCGATCCGCGGGCTGCGCGCCATGCCGCTGCGGTTGCGCGCTTTGCGCGCGATATCGCTCGGGCGGTCGGGATGAGCGAGCGGGAGATCGAGCTGGCGCACACCGCCGGCCTGCTTCACGACGTCGGCCATTTCGCGCTGTCTGATCGCGTCGCCGAGCGTGGCCGCCCGCTCACTGACGAGGACTGGCAGGCAATCGAGCGTCACCCTGAGCTCGGCGCGGATCTGCTGCGCGACCTTGGGATGTATGGCCCGGTGGCGCAGATCGTGCGCGCCCACCATGAGCGCATTGACGGTCGCGGCTACCCGGACGGCCTAACCGGCGATGAGATCCCCGAGATCGCCAAGATCGTCTCGGTCGCCGAGGTGTACGACACGCTCACCGCCAGCGACACCTACCGCACGCCGGTCAGCTCGTTTGAGGCGATCCGCGAGCTGCGGCGGGTCGCCGGCACGCAGCTCGAATCCCGCTACGTGGAAGCGCTTGCGAGCCTGCTGGCCGGAGAGGGACTCTCCTACCGGCACGCCGACTCCGCCGACTTCGACCGAGAGCTCGACATGGAGCGGCGGATCAAGGAGGCGGCAGCGGGAGCCTGAGGGCGGTCGCGCCCGCGGTCGGATCGCGGTCGGCGCGGCCTGGCGACCGCCGTGCGACGCGCGCGGTCGGCTCGCAGCCAGGGTGTCCCCTCAGCCTGCATCGCCATGACGCGCGGCGCGGGTCGGTCGGCCCGCAGCCCCCGCGTCGCCTCAGACGGCGATGTCCTGATCGCGCGAGTGCGCGCGGCGAGGATCGGGGCTGAGCGAGGCCACGAAGCGCTCGATGTGCTCGCGGCTGAAGCGCCGCTGGCCGCCGGGCGTCCGGTATGACTCGATGTAGCCCATATCGGCCCAACGTCGCATCGTGCCGAGCGAAACGCCAAGCTCACGTGCCGCCTGCGAGATCGAAAGGCCTAGGGGTGAGGTGCTCTTATCTTGCATGGGCACATTCATCGCTCTTTTGCGAGCTTTCTCGAGCCTGCCGAAGCAAATGCACAACATTCGTCCAGAAAGCTCGGTGCAGCTGAGAGAAATGTGGGGTCCTGAGAGGAGCCGCGGGGGCTGAGGGGGCCCGCTCTGCGAGCATCCCTCGCCCGATGCGACTGCGCCTCTACCACCACCGCGATGGCGCCCGCGTCGCCTACCGCGAGACGGGCGCAGGACCGCCGCTTGTGCTGCTCCATTCGCTTGGGCTCTCGCACCGGGAGTTCGAGCCGCTGGTCGAGGCTCTGTCCGCACGGTTCCGCCTGATCCTGCCCGACCTGCCCCTGCACGGCGACTCGGAGGACCGCCCGCGACACGCCTACTCTCCCGAGTGGCTGACCGAAGTGATCACCGGCTTTGTGATCGATGTGGGAGGGTCGCACGCGATGCTCGGCGGACACCAGCTGGGGGCTGAGCTTGCGCTGCGCGCGGCCATCGCTGGCGCGCTCGCGCCGACCAAGCTCGTGTTGATGAGCAGTCGCCTGCACCGCGGTGGCGAGTTCACGTGCGCCGGGGTTCACGCCTGGCGCCCTGCCTACCGATTGGCTGCGCTCCCCGGACTCGATCGCCTGCTTTCCCATGGGGTCAAGCTCCTCTTCCGCCCATCCCTGGGCGAGCGCCTGAGCGCGCAGCGCAACCCGGCCGCCCGCGACCTCATCCGCCACGCGTTTGCGGACATCGGCGGCAACGGCAACCGCGCGCGCTCATGGTCGAAGTTCGCCCGCCGCTGGCCGGCCCACGCACAGAGCGAGCTGCTTGAAGCCTACCCGCGCCTCAACTGCCCGGTGCTGCTGCTGTGGGCCGAGAGCGACCACTCGCACCCGCTCAGCACCGCGCGCGAGGCGCTCGACCTCCTCCCCGACGCGCAGCTGCGCACGCTGCCCGGTGTCGGCTTCTTGATCGCCTACGACGATCCGGTAGGCGTCGCGCGCGAGCTGATCTCGTTCTGCGGCTGACCGCTGCCGCGCAAGCGCGCCGATCTGGCGCCCTCATCGGCGCGGTAGCGTTCAGACAGGCAACGAACGAGCTGCGAGAAAGGACAGCGATGAGCGTGCAGGTGAAGGAACAGCTCTGGGGTGCGGAGACGAGCAAGGCGATCGCCAACTTTCCGATCTCCGGCGAGCGCGTGCCAGCTCCGGTGATCCACTGGCTTGGGCGGATCAAGGCGGCCGCCGCGCGCGTCAACGCCGAGCTTCAGTTGCTCGATCCCGAGCTCGCGGCCCGCATCGCCGCCGCTGCCGACCGCGTGGCCGCGGGCGAGTTCGACGAGCAGTTCCCCATCGACGTCTTCCAGACCGGCTCGGGCACCTCCACGAACATGAACGCCAACGAGGTGATCGCCACCCTCGCGGGCGAGGGTGCGCACCCCAATGACCACGTCAATCGCGGGCAGTCCTCGAATGACGTCTTCCCCTCGGCGGTCCACCTGGCCGCGCTTGAGCAGGCCAGCCGGGAGCTCATCCCCGCGCTGCGGGAGCTTGAGGATGCGCTAGCAGCCAAGGCAAGCGAGTTTCACGACATCGTCAAGTCGGGGCGCACGCACCTGATGGACGCGGTGCCGGTCACCCTCGGGCAGGAGTTCTCCGGCTACGCCGCCCAGGTGCGGCTTGGTATCCGGCGGATCGAGCACGCGCTGCCGCAGGTTGCGCAGATTCCACTCGGCGGCACCGCCACCGGCACCGGCCTGAACACCCATCCGGAGTTCGCCGCGCGCGTGCGCGCGCTGCTCAGCGAGCAGACGGGGCTTGAGATCCGCCCGCCCGAGGATCCGTTCGAGGCGCAGGCCAACCGCGATGCGCTCGTCGAGCTGTCCGGGATGTTGAAGGTGGTGGCTGTCTCGCTGACGAAGATCGCCGGCGACCTGGCGCTGATGGGCTCGGGGCCGCGTGCAGGCATCGGCGAGATCTACCTTCCGGAGTTGCAAAAGGGCTCATCGATCATGCCGGGCAAGGTCAACCCCGTGATCCCGGAGGTGGTGCTCCAGGTTGCGGCGCAGGTGATCGGCAACGATGCCGCGATCACATTGGCCGGCAGCCAGGGCAACTTCGAGCTGAATGTGCGCGTGCCGCTGATTGCGCGCAACCTGCTTGAGTCGATCCGGCTGCTGAGCGCAACCGCGCGGGTCTTTGCCGAGAAGTGCGTCCGGGGCATCCGCGCCAACGAAGAGGGTTGCCGCCGCTCGGCCGAGTCGACGCTCGCAGCCGCCACCGCGCTCAACCCCTACATCGGCTACGACAAGGCGACCGAGATCGTCAAGGAGGCGGCAAGCACGGGGCGGATGCTGCGCGAGGTCGCCTACGAGCACGGCGTCGACGAGGAGACCTACAACAAGGCGATGGATCTGCGCAAGATGGCGCAGGGGAATCTGCCGTAGGCGAGCGCCGCCAACACGCGCCGGGCAAGGCCGCTGCACGCTGGCCAGCATCGGGGCTGAGCGCTTCAGGGTTGCGCTGGGGCTGCCGATCCTCGGGGAGGATCGATGCACAACCTGCCGCGCACCTCTCAACCGGGTGCCGCCCGCGCCGTGGCGACCCGCCTGGCTGGCGCGGCGGCGTCCCTGCTTAGGCTCTGCTGCCGCGCGCGCTCGGCGCAAGTGGCCCTCGGCAGGATGATCGGTGCCGTCGGCGATGCGCTTCCCGCCGCCTTCCTGATCGCTCTTGCTGCCCCCGCGCTTGTCGGCGTCGCTGGCGCTGGCGCCGCTCAGGCGCCCGCCCCAAGGGCCGCCGCCACTTCGAGCGTCCTCGTGATCAACGGCGCAGGCTTCGGCCACGGGATCGGGATGAGCCAGTACGGCGCCGCTGGTTACGCGCTGCACGGCCGCGGATACCGCTTCATCCTCTCCCATTACTACACCGGCACCGGAATCGGCTTCGTCAGCCCAGCGCGGACGATCCGGGTGCTGCTCTCGAGCGTCGGCGATCCCTCGTTCGCCGGCGCAAGCAGCACGCCGGGCCAGCGCCTGAAGAGCGGACAGCGCCTCCAGCCGGACATCACCTACACCGTGGCGCCGAGCGCCGGCGGCACGCTCACGCTCAGCTACCGCCAGGACGGCATAACCAAGCGGATCGGGCCGCTGCGCTCTCCGCTCACCGTCTCCGGGCCTGGGCCGCTGCTGCTCGCCGGGCTGGGCAGCTACGACGGCTCGCTCACCTTCCGCCCGGATGGCACGGGGGTGCAGACCGTCGAGAGCGTGGGGTTGGACGACTATGTGCGTGGAGTGCTCGCCGAGGAGATGCCCGCTTCCTGGCCGGCCGCGGCGCTTGAGGCGCAGGCGGTCGCCGCTCGCACCTACGCCATCACCGCGGACGTCGCCGGTCAGGACTTCGACCTCTATCCGGACACGCGCTCGCAGATGTACGGAGGCGTCGAGGCGCAGACCGCAGCCACCGATGCCGCGGTCGCCGCCACCACGGGACAGGTTGTCACCTATCACGGCCAGCCCGTGGTGACCTACTTCTTCTCAAGCTCAGGCGGACACACCGAGTCAATCCAGGACGAGTGGCCGGGTGCATCGCCCGAGCCCTGGCTGGTCGGCGTCGTCGATCCCTACGACGCCGCCGAGGGCAACCCCTTCCACCGCTGGAGCTACAGGATCTCGCTCGCCGCCGCCCAAGGGAAGCTCGCCTCGCTGCTACGGGGAAAAGGCTCGCTTCTCGGCATCCGCGTGCTGGAGCACGGCACCTCGCCGCGAATCATCTGGGCCTCGGTCCAGGGGACACGCGGCTCAACGCGGGTCTCCGGCCTCCTGCTGCAGCAGATCTTCGGTCTGCCGAGCAACTGGGCGAGCTTCACGACGATCACCGCCACCGCCACGAGGGCGACAGGATCCTCCGCGCAGGCCCTCCGCCGCGGGGCGCTCGATCGCGCCTCGCAAGCGGCGAGGGCGCCTCGCAGCGCAGCTCCTCGCAGCGTGGTCGTCCGCGCGGTCCGTGGCCGAGTCTTCCCGGCATCCGTTCATGTGCGCGTGATGGTGCAGAGGCTCGAGCGGGGGCGTTGGCGCACGCTGCGAGACGCCGTCGCGGTGCGCGGCCGCTTCTGGGCGAGGCTTCCGGGGGCCGGCATCTATCGGATCATCTACCGGGGTGTCCGCGGCGCTCCCTTCAAGGCCTCCTGAGCGGCCGTCGGCGGCGAGCGCGGCCAGCTAACCGCCGCCCCCACGGCATCTAACCGGCGCCCCCACGGCAGTTCAGCTCTCTGCGGTCCTGGGAGCGACGGGTGGAAGCGGGTCGATCGCCGCGGATGGCGGCTTGCCGCGCGAGGGCCCTGGCCGCACAGCCAGGGCGCCGGCGCTCCGTGAGCGCCCCGCGGCATGAGCGCCCGGCCCGCGGCATCAGCGCCCGGAATGCCACAGCGAGCCCCGGTGTCACTAGGCTGACGCGAATGCCCGGGCCCCTGCTCGCCGTCGACGCGCCGTTTCTGCTCTACCGCTCCTTCTTCGCGCTTCCGGAGACGATCGTCGATCCGGATGGACGGCCGGTCAATGCGCTGCTCGGCGCCGCCAACGCGCTGCTACGCCTGGCCGCCGACCACGGCCCGCGGGCGATCGTGCTCTGCTTCGGCGCCGAGGCGGCCGCCTACCGGGTGAAGCTTTATCCGGCCTACCATGCGGCCCGCCCGCCGCTGCCGACGGGGCTCGAGCGGCAGTTCGCGCGCGCGCCGGGATTCTTTGCGCACTTCGGCTGGGGCTCGATCTCGGACGAGGCCCTGGAGGCCGACGACCTGCTTGGCTCGCTAGCCTGCGTCGAGCAGCGCGCTGGCGGCGCCGCGCTGATCCTCACCGGCGACCGGGACATGTTCCAGTGCGTCGGCGAGCGCTGCGCGGTTCTGTACCTGAGATCCGGCACGACCGGGGTCGAGCGCATCGACGAGGCCGAGGTCGTTCGCCGCTACGGGATCCCGCCGGCGCTGGTGCCGGACTTCATCGCGTTGCGCGGGGACCCCTCCGACGGGCTGCCGGGAGCGCCCGGGATCGGAGCGAAGACCGCGGCCGAGCTGCTCCGCCGGCACGGCTCGCTCGAGCGGGCGATCGAGCGAGCTGCCGAGGAGCGCCCGCGGACAGCGGCCGCGCTGCGCGAGCACGCCGCCGCGCTGCGCGACTTCCGCGAAATCGCGCGGCTGCGCTGCGTCGAGCTGGAGCGACCCGCCGACCAGCCCACCGATCTTGTCGAGGGTGCCCGCGCCGCGCGCGGACTGGGTATGCGGCGTCTGGCTGTGCGGCTCGAGCGCGTCCACAGCCTCAGCGAGCTGTAGCGGGCGGCCGCGGCGAGGGCGCGCTCACGTGGACGCCGCCGCGGGAGGGCGCGCGCACGTGGGACTGCTCAGGGCGTGAACCTGATCGTGAGCACGTCGCCGTCGGCGACGACGTAGTCGCGGCCCTCGAGCCGCAGCGCTCCGCGCTCGCGCGCGCCAGCGTAGCCGCCGGCCGCAACCAGCTGATCCCAGCGAACCACCTCGGCGCGGACGAAGCCGCGCTGAATGTCGCTGTGGATCATCCCCGCCGCGTGCCAGGCGGTCAGGCCAGCTCGCAGATGCCAGGACTGCGCGGGCCGGCCCTCGCCCGCGGTGAAGAAGGCGATCAGCGAGAGCAGCTCGAAGGCGCCGCGCACGACCCGCTCGAGCCCGGACTGGCTGAGGCCAAGCTCCGCCCGCATCGCAGCCGCCTCCTGCGGTTCGAGCTCCCCCAGCTCGGCCTCGAGTCGTGCCGAAATCGCGACCGCGCCCGCCCCCTGGGCGGCGGCGTGGGCCGCCAGCGCCTCCGGTACCTGATCGATGCCCTCATCGACGTTGGCCACGAACAGCACCGGCTTGGCGGTCAAGGGCGACAGCGCCGCGAGCGCATCCGCAGCCTCGGCAGGCGGTGGCACCGCTCGCGCCGGCTTGCCCGCGCCGAGCGCGGCGATCAGCTCGCGCAGCCAGGCTGCCTCGGCTACGGCGTGAGGCTCGCCGGACTTGGCGGCTCGAGCGACCCGCTCGAGCCGCCGCTCGGCCTGCTCGAGGTCGGCGTAGATCAGCTCGGTTTCGATGATCTCGACGTCGGCCAGGGGATCGACCCTACCCTCCGGGTGCACGACGCGCTCGTCGTGGTGCGCGCGCACGACGTGGACGATCGCATCGGTCTCGCGGATGTTGGCGAGGAAGCGGTTGCCGAGGCCCTCGCCGCGGTGGGCGCCCGCGACCAGGCCGGCGATGTCGTGGAAGGCGATCGTGTCCGGCAGGACCTTGGAGGCTCCGACGGTGCGAGCGACCGCCTCCAGGCGCTCGTCGGCGACCGGCACGACCGCCACATTCGGCTCGATCGTGGTGAACGGGTAGTTGGCGGCCTCGGCCGCGACGCCGGTGAGCGCGGTGAACAGCGAGGACTTGCCCGCGTTCGGCAACCCGATGATCCCGACCCTCATCGCCATCGCCTTGGCCAGCGAGCCGCAAGCACCTCTCCCAGCACCGCTCCCGCCAGCACATCGCTTGGATAGTGCACGCCGAGGTAGGGGCGCGTGAGCGCGAACAGCGCTGCGGCGAGGTACAGCGGCCCGGCCGGCAGCAGCTCCCGGTAGGCCCGCGCGGCGGCGAAGGAGGTGGTTGCGTGCGCGCTCGGGAATGACAACGCGGAGACGACCGGCGAGAGGGGAGGGAGGCCGTCGAGATCGGGCCGCGGCCGGCGCACCGCGAGCTTGACCGCGTAGTTGGCCGCATATGAGGTCGCCACCACCCCCATCCCGCTCAGCCATCGCCGCCTCCGCTCCTTGACTGACCAGTCAATCAAGGTCCCGAGGAGACCCAGCGCAAGCCAGCAGGCGGCGTGCTCGCCTGCGCGCGAGTAGCGCCGGGCGGCGCGCTCGAGCAGCGGGTGGTGCCAGCGCGTGCGCAGCGCGATCAGGGCTGCCCCGTCGAGCGCCCGCAACGCATCGCCACGGTCCATGCTGTATCTGGCACCCGCGTTCATCGGCGGCAGCCGGCCGGGCCGTCAGGAGCTGAAGCCGACGCGATGTTCCTCGATGTCGACCAGCAGATAGGCGACGCTGCCCAGGTCGAGCGCCACGATCCCATCCTCGGCCCGCAGGTCGTAGAAGCCCGAGCCGCCGAGCGCCGCGCGCAGCTTCTCGATCTCGGCCGGGGCCGCGCGTCCGGCGAGGGTCTGCCCGCCGTGGAAGCCAATCGAGAACTTCTGCGGCTTCTCCCCGCCGGCCATCAGCGCTCCTCCGCCGGCTGGACCAGCTCGGTGAGGACGCCGCTTGCGCTGGTGGGGTGCACGAAGGCGACCCGCGAGCCGCGGATCCCCATTCGCGGGCGCTCGTCGATCAGGCGCGCGCCGGAGGCGGCGAGGCGCTCGAGCTCCCGCTCGACGTCCGCAACTCGATACGCGACATGGTGCAGGCCCGGGCCGCGGCGCGCGAGGAACCGCCCCACCGGCGTGTCCGCGGCGAGCGGCGCGAGCAGCTCGACGTGACCATCGCCCACGTCGAGCAGCGCCGCCTCGACCCCCTGCTCGGCCACCGTCTCGCGGTGCACGAGCGCAAGGCCGAAGGTGTCGCGGAAGGCTTCGATCGCGGCGTCGAGCTCCTCGACGGCGACGCCCACATGGTCGATCGCGGCGAGCATCGCCCGCAGCGTAGCGAAGGGCGCTGCGGGCACGCGCAACGGTTCGCAGCGAGGGCAATGGGTGAAGCTCTCCTACGGTCGGCTTGAGGCGAGGCGCATCGGGGCGTGTGGCGACCGACGATGCTCGCGCCGGCTAGCCCCGGCGCGGCGGCCGCTGCGCCGGGTTGGCGGCGGTCGCCGCCGCAATCCGAAGCTCGCCCAGGTCCCTGCGCCGCACCGCCCGGCGGGGGGCGGAGGCCATCACCCGCTCGATGTCCTCCCGCTCGAGCACCTCGTTTGCGAGCAGCGTCGCCGCCAGCTCGTCGAGCTGCGGCCGATGCGAGTCGAGGATCGCAAGCGCCGCCCGAAACGCCTCGTCGGCAAGCTCGCGCGCCTCCTGGTCGCACACTCGCTGCGTCTCCTCGGCGGCGCCGTCCCCCAGCCGAAGCGAGGTGAAGGCGGTCCCCATCGCGTAGTCGCGGACCATCGCGCGGGCGATCTCGGCGACGCGCTTGAGATCGTCGGCGGCGCCGGTGGTGATCGAGCCGAACACGAGCTGCTCGGCGGCGCGGCCGCCGAGCAGCATCGTCATGTAGTCGATCAGCTCCTCGCGGGTCTTCAGGTGGCGGTCCTCCTCGGGAAGGTTGAGCGTGTAGCCGAGGGCGCGGCCGCGCGGCACGATCGAGATCCGATGCACCCGGTCAACCGAGGGGAGCAGCTCCCCACACAGCGCGTGCCCTGCCTCGTGGTAGGCGACCACGCGCTTCTCGCGCTCGGTTAGCGTTCGGCGCGACTGCATGCCGGCGACGACGCGCTCGAGCGCCGCGTCCAGGTCACGCATCTCGACCGCTTGGGCTCGACGTCGAGCGGCAAAGATCGCCGCCTCGTTGCAGATGTTGGCGAGGTCGGCGCCGGTGAGCCCGGCCGTCTGGCGCGCGAGCAGCTCGAGGTCGACATCGTCGGCCAACGGCTTGTTGCGGCAGTGCACGCGCAGAATCCGCTCGCGCCCGGAGACGTCCGGTGGGGAGACGAAGATCTGGCGGTCGAACCGACCGGGGCGCAGCAGCGCCGGGTCGAGCTTATCCAGCAGGTTCGAGGCGGCGATCACGACCACGTCGTCGCGGGCGTTGAAGCCGTCCATCTCGACCAGGAGCTGGTTGAGGGTCTGATCGCGCTCGCCCGAGATGTCCATGCCCCGTCGTCCGCCGACCGCGTCGAGCTCGTCGATGAACACGATCGCGGGCGCGTTCCGGCGGGCTGTGCGGAACAGGCGGCGGATGCGCGCGGCGCCGAGGCCGGCGAACATCTCGACAAACGAGGCCGCCGACTGCGAGTAGAAGGTCGCGCCCGATTCGTGCGCCACAGCCTTGGCAAGCAGCGTCTTGCCGGTTCCGGGCGGGCCGTGCAAGAGGATCCCCTTCGGCACCTTCGCGCCGAGCGCGCGGAAGCGGCCCCGATCGCGCAGGTAGTCGACCACCTCGCGCAGCTCCTCCTTGGCCTCCTCGGCGCCGGCGATGTCGTTCCAGCCGATCGGCGGCGAGGCCTCCGGCTTGATCTCCACCGGCTTGGTGCGCGGCATGTGGCGCAGCAGCGCGAACACCGCGGCGACGAGCAGCCCCATGAAGATGATCGGCAGCCAGTGGAGCAGGAACGTTTGCATGGGGTCGGGGCTGCGACGAGCGCTGCCTTGAGTTTTCGGCAGGGTGGGGCGATCCCTTGAAATCCCCGCCGGACCCGGGTGTCGCCGCGCCGCGCGAGTATGACGCTTCGCGCGCGCGGCTGCCCGTCACTCGACCAGCTCTAGGCGGTCGTTGGGACGGTAGCGGCGGCCGACCTTCGCGCACGGTCGCCCGTCGACGAGCACCACATCGGCGGTGAAGTCGTTCTCCCCGCGGATCAACGAGGAGCCGACCCCGTAGGCGTCGACCGGCACGCCGAGCTCCTCGAAGTGCGCGATCCGAGCGGCGTCGAAGCCGCCGCTGGCGACGATCTTGACATCGGAAAATCCGTGATCGTCGAGCGCTGCGCGAACCTTCTCGACCAGCCGCGGGTTGACGCCGGTGGGCTTGAAGTCGCCCATCTCGTCGAGCAGGGAGCGGTCGACGAGCAGCTCGGAGGTGTCCAGGCGCACGCCCCAAAGCTTCGGTCCGAGCGCCTCCGCCACAGCCAGCGCGGTGGCAACCGAGTTGTTGTCGAAGTCTACCAGGACGGTGATGTTCATCTGGCCGTAGAAGCGCGCGGCGAAGCGCTCGGCGGCTTTCACCGTGTCGCCGCCGTAGGCGGCGATCAGCGCGTGCGGGACGGTGCCCATCCCCCGCCCGCCCCACCAGGAGGCCTGCGCATCGGTGGAGACGCCGATTGCCCCCGCGATGTGCGCCGCCCAGCCGTCGCCAGTCTGCACGAGCCAGTGGTCATGGCGGGCGGGGAAGTAGAAGATCGGCTTGCCGCGGGCGGCCCTGACGACGGCGTCGACGTTGCGCATGATCAGTGAGCGACGGGCGAGCGACCCCAGATAGACGGTCTCGAGGTGGGCGAACAGGCTGTAGTCACCCTCGATCATCAGCACCGGCTCATAGGGGGCGATGCGGTCGCCCTCGTGAAGGGCCCAGACCCGCAGCCGCTCCCAGCCGGGCTCCCAGCGGTCCCCCCGCTGGCGACCGGAGCAGAGCTTGAGGATCGCGATCGCCTCGTCGATCCCGCCGAGCAGCGCGTCGTGCTTCTGGAAGACCTGCATCGTCACCCGCGGGTGGTGATCCTCCGCCTCGAGCAGCTCCTTGGTCGAGACGAAGTACGCATCCGAGTAGTACCCGGAGCGGATGCGCTCGACCGGCAGCCGAAAGATCTCAGGGGCCAGGCGCTCTCTCGGCATCGCGGCAGTCTATGCGCGCGCCTGCTCCGTCGGTGCGGGCTGCGCTTGCTGCGGGGTCATATGAGGTCGCGATGATCGCACCTGCGAGGCCTTGCCGCATCCGCTGGGAGGGTTGCGAAGTACCCAGATCATCGCCGACGCGGCGTATCGGGAGCATCGCCGACGAGCGCCTCGCGCTCGCTCAGCGCCACGGCCCCGAGGAGCACACGCGCCTATCCGAGGAGCACACGCGCCTATGAAAAGCGCGTCCGGGGGCCCCCTTTCAAACCCCGGACGCAAACGTTGCGCGACGGTACTCGAGCCCGCGCACGTTCGCATCGGTGACGGCTACTGAGATTTTCCACTGATGTGAAAGGCGCCGGATGGCGGGCGCTCGGCGGCCGTGAAGCGGCCAGCTGATCGGGCGCGCCCCCGCAACGCGCTGACACCCGCGGCCCCTACCCGAGGAGCTCGCGCACGATCTCGGCGTAGCAGGAGGCGGCGAGCCCCAGGTCGCGCACGTCGATCCGCTCATTGGCCGCGTGGAGGAGCGGCGCTGTCTGCACGAGCGTTTGATGGCGCTGGGGAAAGAAGCCGTAGGCGACGCAGTCGGGGAAGGCAGCGCGGAAATGGCTCGAGTCCGAGAAGCCCGGCAACATCACCGGCACCGCCCTTGCGCTTGGGTCGGCCGCCGCCAACCAGCGCTCGATCGCGTCCATCAGCGGCGAGCGCAACGGCGAGGAGTTACCGTAGACCTGCTCGGTGAACTCGACCTCAAGCCCATCGAGGGCCTCGCCGAGCACCTCGCGCAGGCGGGCGAGCGCCTCCGGCGCGCCGAGACCCGGAGGAACGCGGCAGTCGAGCTTCAGGCTGGCCCGCGAGGGGATCACGTTGATCTTCTCAGAGCCCTGCGCCATCGTCGGCACGAGCGTCACCCCGAGCATCGGCTCGAGCAGCACCCCAAGCGCCGGGTCGCTGCGGCCAATCGCCTCGAGCGCCTCATGCGGGCGCCTGGGATTGAGGCCGAGCTCGGACAGCAGCGCCTCCGCCGGTTCGCTCAGCACAAACGACGGCTGCGCTGCTGCCAGCCGCACCAGCACCGGCCCGAGCTTCAGCAGCGCGTTCTCGCCGGTCCGCGGGATCGACGCGTGCCCGGCGGTGCCGCGCGCGGTCACCCGCATGCGAAAGATCCCCTTCTCCGCGCAGCAGACGCCGTAAAGGCGGGCGCCGGCGAACTCAAACACCGCGCCCCCGCCCTCGTTCAGCAGCATCTCGCAGCGGACCTTGTCGGGATGGCGGGTGGTGAGCAGGCGCGCGCCGTGCTCGCCCCCGGTCTCCTCGTCGCAGACGAACACGAGCTTGAGCGCCCCGCGCGCCGGCCGCCAACCGCCGCGCGCCAACGACGCTCCGGCGACTGCCTCCGCCGCCACCTGGCTCTTCATGTCGAGCGCGCCGCGACCCCACAGCGCCCCGTCGATCACCTCTCCAGACCAAGGGTCGTGCTGCCACTCCGACGGCTCGGCGAGCACGGTGTCGACGTGCCCGAGCAGCACGAGCGTCGGCCCGCTGGCGGGGTCACCGAGGGTTGCGACGAGGTTCGGGCGCTCGGGCTCGTCGCCGAGCAGCTCGGTTTGGAACCCGACGTCGCCCACGTACCGGGCGAGGTACTCGATCGCCTCGCGCTCGTTGCCGGGCGGGTTGACGGTGTTGAAGCGAACGAGTCGCCGCAGCACGTCGGTCGTCTCATCGATGAGCTCGCGGCCGGCGCTCATGGTCTTGCGTAGGCTACCTGCGGTGATGGCGAGCGTCGGGGTTGTCGGTGGGCCCTTGGAGCGGGCCGCTTGCGCGCAGCGCCCCGCCGTCGCCTGTGCGCTGGCCGGCGCGCACCTCAGGGTCGCCCATGCGCTGTCCCGACGCTGACGAGGACCTCGCGCTTGCCTGCACGCTGGCGGACGCTGCCGACAGCATTACGCTTGCGCGCTTTCGGGCGATCGACCTTGCGGTCGAGACGAAGCCTGACCTGACGCCGGTAAGCGAGGCCGATCGGGCGGTGGAGCTTGAGCTGCGGAGGCGAATCGCCGCCGCTCGCCCCGGCGACGCCGTCATCGGGGAGGAGTTCGGCGCCGGCGGCGAGGCAGCGGCAGGGGCGCGTCGATGGGTGATCGACCCGATCGACGGAACCAAGAGCTACGTGCGGGGAATGCCGACCTGGGCGACGCTGATCGCGCTCGAGGATGGGGGCGCGCCCGCCGTCGCGGTCGTTTCGATGCCGGCGCTTGGGCGGCGCTGGTGGGCGCGGCGCGGCGGGGGTGCGTTTGCGCGCGAGAACGGGGTCGAGCGGCGGATCCGGGTATCGCGAATCGGGGCGCTGCAGGATGCGCAGCTCACCTGGTCCGGCCCCGAAGATTGGGAGGCGGTCGGCCGCCTGGATGCGATCCTTGCGCTGGCGCGGGCCTGCTGGCGCACGCGCGGGGTGGGCGATGCCTGGCAGTACATGCTGGTCGCCGAGGGGGCGGCGGAGATCGCGCTCGATCCGGCCGTCTCGCTCTGGGATCTGGCGGCTCCTCGCCTGATCGTCGAGGAGGCTGGTGGCCGCTTCACCGACTTCTCCGGGGCCGCTCGCTCCGATGGCGGCAGCGGCGTGGCAAGCAACGGGCTCGTGCACGAGGCCGTGCTGGCGCTGCTCGCGGGAGCCTAGCCGCGCCGCTCACGCGCGCCTGGCGAGGCGTACTGCTCGCGCGCGCCTTTCGCGAGGCGCGGTTGACCGGCGCTGCCGCGGTCCGGATGCGCCCTGGCGGGCGCACGTTGTCCGTACGCGCCCGGGCGGTCGCGGTTGGGCGCGCCTTGAGACTGAACCTTCGCATCCGGCTTGCGCAGCAGCATGACGACCCCCACGTCGAATACCGCCCGCACCTCAAGGCGGCCGCCGATCATCGCCAGGTGGCGAGCGAGCGTCTCCAAGTACAGCCCGAGCCCGGGCTCGCCTGCCTTTGCCGCCACCTCGGCGGCAGCAAGGGCCTGCGCCAGTTGGGGCTGAGGCTCCCCCCGGCCGGGCGCGCGCAGCAGCGGCTCAAGGAGCGCGTCAGCCTCGAGCAGCGCCCGGTACGCCGCCACGAGTCCGAGATTCAACGGGATCTCGCGCCTGATCTCGTCCCAGCTTCTGGTGCTCGCCATCTCGCCTCCTGTCCGGTCTCGCGCAGGTGGCGGTCCAGCAGCGCGTCGGCGCGCGAGACGTTGCGTCTGTACCAGCCGTTCCACTCCCCTGTCTTGTCGCCGCCGAGCAGGACGATCGCAGCGCGCCTGCGATCGAATGCGAACAAGACCCTGATGTTTCCCGGCAGCGGTCGCAGCTCCTTCATGTTGTGGTGGCGTGACCCCCTGACGCGCTTTACGTACGGTCCCCGCAGCTGCGGCCCGTGCTCGCACAGCATCTCGAGCAGCGCGCCGACGTGGCTTGCGGCCCGCGGGTTCAGGGAGCGCAGCCACCGCTCGGCCTCGGTGGTGAGGCGCACCTCCCAGCGCGCTTGCCGCGGCTCGGCCGGCTCCATGCCGGATAGAGGTGCCGGGGAGGCGATCTTCGCCCCCTGCCGCCAGCGACCGCATACTTTGTGCGATGGAGCGCCTGTTTGGCGCAGATGAGCTAGGCGAACCGGTGCGCGCGGGTGGCGGGCCGCCGAGCGCGGACAGACGCGGCGGATCGCCGAGCGCGGACAGGGGCGACGGTCCCGGGGCTTCCGCGCGCGATCGGCGCGCAGCCGCTCCGCTCGCGGCGCGGATGCGCCCGCGCACGCTCGGAGAGTTCGTGGGGCAGGGGCGGTTGCTGGCCGAGGGCTCGGCGCTGCGGCGCGCGATCGAGTCCGGGCGCCCCCACTCGATGATCCTGCACGGTCCGCCGGGAAGCGGCAAGACGACGCTGGCGCGGATCCTCGCCGAGACATCCGAGGCAACCTTCGAGGAGGAGAGCGCCGTGCAAGCGGGTCGCGCCGAAGTGCGCGCCGTGCTCGAGCGCGCACGGGAGCGCCGCCGCGCCAACGGCCGCCCCACGATCTTCTTTCTCGACGAGATCCATCGGTTCAACAAAGCCCAGCAGGACGCGCTGCTACCGGCGGTCGAGGAGGGGTTGATCACGCTGATCGGCGCCACCACAGAGAACCCCTACTTCGAGGTCAACGCGGCGCTGCTCTCGCGCTGCCATGTGTACGAGCTCGAGCCGCTGCGCCCGAATGAGGTGAGGGTGTTGCTGGAGCGAGCCCTCGCGCGCGGCGAGTGCGGCAGAGGCCGCGAGGTGGATGCGCAGGCGCTCGAGCTCCTCGCCGAGCGCAGCGCCGGCGATGCTCGCACGGCGCTCAGTGCGCTCGAGCTTGCCTGCCAGGCAGCGGGCCCAGACGCGCACGTGACGCTTGCGCATGCGCAGGATGCCCTGCAACGCCGGGCCATCCTCTACGACCGCCAGGCGGATCGGCACTACGACACGATCTCGGCCTGGATCAAGGCGACGCGCGGCTCTGACCCTGATGCCTCGCTGTACTACCTCGCCGTCATGCTCGAGGGCGGCGAGGATCCGCGCTTCATCGCCCGGCGCATGGTGATCCTCGCCTCCGAGGACATCGGCAACGCAGATCCGCTGGCGCTCCAGCTTGCGACCGCCACCGCCGCTGCGGTTGAGCATGTGGGCATGCCGGAGGCGCAGTTTGCGCTGGCGCAAGCGGCCATCTATCTGTCGCTGGCGCCGAAATCCGACGCCGCCAAGCGCGCGATCGGGGCCGCCAGGGAGCACCTGCGGGTCCACGGCGCGCAGGCTCCGCCGGGCCACCTGCGCGCGGCCAGCCGCAGCGATGGCAGCTATGACAACCCCCATGCTCACCCGGGCCATGTGAGCGGGCAGGAGCTTTTGCCGCCGGCGCTTGCCGGGGTTCGCTTCTACGAGCCGGACGAGGCCGAGGCTGCCTTGCGCGAGCGGCTTGCGCTGCTGCGACGCGCGCAGGGCCGCCGGACGTAGCGAGGCTTGCGATGCGCGCCATCCCGGCGTAGCGGCCGCGGCCGGCAGAAAGTCAGCGAAGCGCCGTCGGGCTGGCACGTCCCGGCAGCGCAAGAGCGAAGGGCGGCGTTCCCGGATACCGTGAGCGGAGACGTTCGATCGAGCATCAGAGAAAGCGAGGAGAGCTGATGAGCCCAGCGAGCGCGCCCCGCCGACCGACCGCCGCAGCCCTAGCCGCCCGGGCGTTGCGCTCGGTTGCGGGCGGGCGGCTGCTGCCGCCGCCGCTTCGAATTCGCTTCTGGGACGGAAGCGAGCTGCCAGCCGCCGATCCATCGGCCCCGACGGCGGTGGTGCGCGACTGCACGGCGCTCGCGCACCTCCTGCACGCGCCCAACCAGGTTGGCCTGGCGCGAGCCTGGCTCGAGGGCAGCCTCGAGCTCGATGGCGAGCTTGAGCAGGTGCTGCCGCTGCGCGAGCGCTATCGGGACCTGCGTCTCACGCCGCTCGACCGAGCCCGTCTCGCGCTCGCAGCCGCTGCCCTCGGCGGGGGGCGCGCCGTGCGGCGCCCGCCGATCCCCGCGATCGAGGCCCGCTCCCGGGGCAGGCTGCACTCGCTCGCCCGCGACCGCAGCGCCATCTCCCACCACTACGAGATCTCCAACCGCTTCTACGAGCTGATGCTGGGGCCGACGATGGTCTACTCGTGCGCCTACTTTGACGATCCCTCCGCCTCGCTCGAGGAGGCGCAGACGCGCAAGCTCGAGACGATCTGCCGCAAGCTACGGCTGCGCGCCGGCGAGCGCTTCCTTGACATCGGCTGTGGCTGGGGCTCGCTCGTGATCCATGCCGCCCGGCACTACGGCGTGCGCGCCACCGGGATCACCCTCTCAAGCGCCCAGGCCGACCTCGCGCGCGAGCGGATAGCCGCCGCCGGCCTGGAGGGTCGCGCCGAGGTGCGGGTCTGCGACTACCGTGAGCTGCGCGACGGGCCGTACGACAAGATCGCAAGCGTCGGCATGTACGAACACGTTGGGCGCGCGAAGCTCGGCGAGTACGTGCGCTCCGTTCACGCGCTGCTTCGGCCCGGTGGCCTGTTCCTCAATCACGGGATCGCCCGCCTGCGCAACGACCCGGGCACGCGCGAGACGTTCATCAACCGCTACATCTTCCCCGACGGGGAGCTGCACCCGGTGACCGCGGTGATGGGCGAGCTTGAGCGCGGCGACTTCGAGCTGCGTGACCTCGAGTCGCTGCGCGAGCACTACGTGCTGACGTTGCGCCGCTGGCTGGCCAACCTGGACGCCCACGCCGAGACGGCGCTCGCGGAGGTCGGCGCCCAGCGGCTGCGTGCCTGGAGGCTCTACCTGATCGGCTCCGCGCACGCCTTCGCCAGCGCCGACATCAGCGTCTTTCAGGTGTTGAGCGCGCGCTACGGGGGCCCGCACCAGCTCCCGCTGACGCGGCGCGAGCTGCTCGAGGCCCCCACCGTCGAGACACCGCACGCTCCGGCGGTCGCGACGCCGCGCGCGAGCGTCCCGACCGCTGCCTCGGCTGGCGCGCGAGCGTGAGCGGCTACCCTCTCCTTGATGCCTGCCCAGGCGTACAACGGCAAAGAGTGCGTCTGCCAGCTTCGCCGCGGGATCTGCGACCAGTCCTGCGTCGCGGGCATGCTGCAGACGCCCTTCTACATCGCCTGTCTGCGGCTGAAGGGCAGGCGCTGCGTCGTCGTCGGCGGAGGTGAGGTGGGGCTTGAGAAGGTCGAGGGACTACTGGCCTGCGACGCCGAGGTGACGCTGGTGGCGCCTGAGGCGGTCCCCGAGCTGCGCGAGCTCGCCGACGAGGGCTCAATCCGCTGGGAGCGTCGACCTTATCGCGCCAGCGATCTCGACGGCGCGCTGCTCGTCGTGGCGGCGACCGGCGATACCGATGTCAACATCGACGTCTTCAACGACGCCGAGGCGCGGGCGATGCTTGTCAACGTCGTCGACGTACCGCCGCTGTGCAACTTCATCCTCCCGGCGATCGTGCGGACCGGCCCGCTGGCGGTGGCGATCTCGACCGCCGGGGCCTCGCCGGCGCTGGCGAAGCGAATGAAGCGCGAGATTGCGCAGCTGTTCGGCGAGCCCTACGCGCAGCTCGCCGTGCTCCTCAACGATGCGCGCGGGTGGGCGAAGGCGACGCTGCCCACCTACCAGGCGCGCAAGGAGTTCTTTGAGTCGATCGTCAACGGCGAGCCCGATCCGATCGAGCTGCTGCGGGAGGGCGACATCGAGGGCGTGCGCTCGCTGATAGCGGCCGCGCAACGTGCCCATGTCCCCGCCTGAGCGGGCGCCGGCGGCCGGCGATGAGCGAGTTGCGTCGCCGCTTACGGGCCGCCTCAGCCACCTTGACTCCGCAGGGCGTGCGCGCATGGTCGACGTTGGTGCCAAGCCGCCGAGCGAGCGGCGCGCTCGCGCCCGCGCGCTCGTCCGCGTTGCCCCCGCGACGGCGGTAGCGGTCGCTGGTGGCAACGCCCCCAAGGGCGATGTGCTTGCGGTGGCGCGTATCGCCGGCATCCAGGCGGCCAAGCGCACCGCGGAGCTGATCCCGCTCTGCCACCCGCTCGCGCTCACCTACGTTGGGGTCGATGGCAGGATCGATGTGGGACGCGGCGAGATCGAGCTCACCGCCGAGGCGCGTACGACCGGCCCAACCGGGGTGGAGATGGAGGCGATGACGGCCGCGGCGGTCGCGGCGCTGACCGTCTACGACATGATCAAGGGGCTTGAGCGGGGAGCCGAGATCCGCGCGGTCGAGTTGCTTGAGAAGTCCGGCGGACGCTCGGGTGAGTGGTCGCGCACGCGCTCCTGAGGGCGCGGTCGGAAGGCGCTGATCGACGCTGGCCTTGAGCGCAGCCTGCGCCGCTGTGCCGCTTGCGTCCCGTCGTGGCTAACCTCGCAGCGGTGAAGGCTGCGGTTTTGACGATCTCAAGCTCGGTTGCCGCCGGCCGCGCCCACGACACCTCCGGAGAGGCGCTCGCGCGGGCGGCGGAGCAGGCCGGCGCCGAGGTCGTCGCCCGGGAGGTGGTCGCGGATGATCGAGAGGCGATCGAGGCGGCGCTGCGGCGCCTGTGCCAGCCGGCCGCGAAGATCTCGCTTGTGTTCACGACCGGCGGCACCGGACTGACGCCCGACGATGTCACGCCCGAGGCGACGCGAGCCGTGATCGAGCGCGAGGCGCCCGGGTTCGCCGAGGCGATGCGCGCCGCCGCGCTGCGCCACACGCCGATGGGCCTGCTCAGCCGCGGGGTGTCGGGAATCGCCGGCCGGACGCTGATCGTCAACTTCCCCGGCAACCCGAAGGCGATCGCTGAGGAGTTCGCCGTGATCGCGCCTGCGCTCGCGCATGCCGCCGAGCTGCTCGAACACGAGCCCGGGCGGCCGTGGAGCGGCGGGCACCCGCACGGCGAGCATCGCGCGGAGCTCGATCCACCCCAGGCTGGCGGGCACCCGCCGAGCGGGCGCAGCGTGCGCTGAAGGGCCGACCGTGGCGAGCGCGGGCACAAGCGCGAGCACCCCAATCGCGGCGGCGGCCGACAGCGGACGCGGCGACAGCGCGATCCCCGCCGTCTTGCTGCGAGGGCTGACGCGCTACTTCGGCGAGCGCGCCGCGCTGCGCGACGTCCACGCGAGCGTCCCAGCCGGCGCCACCCTGGCCGTTCTCGGCCGCAACGGCGCCGGCAAGTCGACCTTGCTGCGAATCCTGGCCACCCTGCTGCGCCCCCACCGCGGCGAGGTGGCGCTGCTCGGCGAACCGCTCCCCCGCCGCGCCTGGGCGGTGCGCGGACGGGTCGGGCTGCTCGCTCACGAGCCGCTCCTCTACCGGGACCTGAGCGGCCGTGAGAACCTCAGCTACCACGCTGCGCTGCACGGCGTCGAGCGCGGGCGCGTCGAGGAGCTGCTCGGCGCCGTGCGCATGGAGCGCCGTGCGGACGAGCCGATCAGGCTGCTCTCCCGCGGCATGGTGCAGCGGCTGGCGGTGGCGCGCGCAGTGCTGCATCGGCCAGCGCTGCTGCTGCTCGACGAGCCGCGCGCCAACCTCGACCCCGCCGCCGAGGAGCTTCTCGAGCCGCTGATCGGCCGAGCCTGCGGTGCCACGCGCGTGCTCACGAGCCACGACCCCCGCTCGGCCCTCGCCGAAGCTGACCTTGTGCTGGCGCTGCGCGATGGGCGCGCGGTCTACTTCGGCGAGCCAGGCGGGATCGACGAGCAGGCGCTGCGGGAGCTGTACGCGTGAGCACCGCGGTCGCGGGCGCGAGCCGGGGGCGAGCGCCGGCGTGGCTGGTGGTCCTGCGCAAGGACCTCCGCCTCGAGCTGCGCACGCTCGAGACGGTGCCGGCGATGATCCTCTTCTCGCTGGCGATCTTCGTGATCTTCCACTTCGGTCTCGGTCGCCAGTCAGTCGCGGGCCAGGAGGCGGCGGGCATCTTGGTCGTGACCCTGCTGTTCGCCTCCATGCTCGCCGTCAACCGGCTGTTCGTTGCCGAGCGCGAACAGGGCGGATTCGAGGGCTTCCTCCTCGCGCCGGTTGACCGCAGCGCGCTGCTGCTGGCCAAGGCGAGCGCGCTGTTCCTGTTCATGGCCGCGCTCGAGGTGATCGCCGTGCCGGGATTCGCGCTGCTGCTGCTGGGCCCTCCACTCGGCCGCGTCCTCGGCCCGCTGGTCGCAGTGCTCGCCCTGGCGGACGGCGCTGTCGCCGTGATCGGCACGCTTGTGTCGGCGATCGCCGTGCAGACGCGGGCGCGCGATCTGATCGGGCCGATCGTCGGCCTGCCGCTGCAGATCCCGGCGCTGATCGCCGCCGCCCGTGCGCTCGGGCCGCTGCTTGTCAGACATGGATCAACTTCCCCACCCGGGGAGTGGCTGCTGGTGCTGGCTCTCTATGATCTGCTCTTCGCGCTCGTTGCATACGCGGTGTTCGACTTCCTGCTCGAGGATTGAGAACGTGCCGGTGATCGCCAATCCGTATTCCCGCGCCCGGCGCAGGGTCCCTCCCGCTACCGCTGAGAGCCTCTCGCCGATCATCAACCCCTACTCGCGCGGGTTGCGCCAGCTGGCGCTGATCACCGCCGTGGCGCTGCTTGTGGCGTACGCGCTGGTGTTCTTCTACGCGCCGCTCGATGCCAACCAGGGCTTTGTCCAGAAGATCTTCTACATCCACGTGCCGCTCGCGATCGTCTCGCTGTGCGGCTACGTGCTCGGCGGAATCTGCGCGATCGGCTACCTGCGAAGCGGGGATCGGCGCTGGGATATGCGCTCCTACTGCGCGATCCACATGGCACTGGTGTTCTCGATCGCGGGACTGCTTGCGGGCTCCATCTGGGCCAAGGCCTCCTGGGGTCACTGGTGGGTCTGGCAGGAGCCGACCCTCGTCTCCTACCTGATCGTGATCCTGCTCTTCGCCACCTACCAGCCGCTGCGCTTCTCGATCGAGGACCCCGAGCGCCAGGCTCGCTACGCGAGCGTGTTCGCAATCACGGCCGGCGCCTTCGTGCCGCTCAACTTCATCGTGGTGCGGCTTGCGACCGCGTACGTGCACCCGCGCGTGCTGAATCTCGAGGGCGGCGCGATGCCCGGTCCGATGAAGCTGACCTTCTACATCGCGCTGGTGGCGATCGCGCTTTTGTTTGCAACCCTGATGAAGTACGAGATGTCCGCCAAGTTCATGCGCATGCAGACCAAGCGGTTGCGCCGGCAGCTGGAGGGCGAGGACGTCGACGCGCCGCGGCGACGCACGGCGGTGCCGAGCTCGTGAGCGCGCTTGCCTTCACTGCCCCTGCGCTGCCGCTGCACACCGCGGGCAAGTACGTGGCCGGCGCCTACATCGTCTTCTTGGTGATCATCCTCATCTACGTCTCGATCATGGCGGTGCGACTGAAGCGCAACGAGCGGGAGCTGAGCGAGCTGGCGCGGGAGCTGCGCGCCCGCCGCGGCGCGGGGGAGGCGCGGGAGCTCGAGCAGGAGAGCGAGGGGGAGGCGGCGCCCAACGGCCGCGCCGGGGTGCGCTCGCTGCCGTGAGCGAGCTGCTTGCGATCGGCGTCTCGCACAAGACCGCGCCGGTCGAGGTGCGCGAGCGCCTGGCGCTGCCACCGCAGCGCGCGGCGGAGTTCGTGCGCGAGCTCCGCTTGCACGCGACGGTTGAGGAGGCGGTTGCGATCTCCACCTGCAACCGGACCGAGCTGTATCTGGTCGTCGGGGACCCCGTCGAGGCGGAATCGGCGACGCTGACGATGCTCGCCCGCCAGGCGGGGATCAGGCCGACGGGTCTGGCCGGCGCGATCTACTCGCATCGCAACTGCGAGGCAGCGCGGCACCTGTACCGGGTGACCGCGGGGCTTGACTCGATGGTGATCGGCGAGGCGGAGGTCCAGGGACAGGTCAAGCATGCCTACGAGGCCGCGCTTCAGCACCACACCACCGGTCCGCTCACCCAGCACCTGTTCCAGGCGGCGCTTCGGACCGGCAAGCGGGTCCGCAGCGAAACCGCGATCGGGGCTCGCGCGCTGAGCCTGCCGGCGGTGGCGGTGACGCTTGCCCGCGAGCTGCTCGGGGAGCTCCGCGGCCGTCGGGTGGTGATCGTCGGCACCGGTGAGACGAGCGAGCTGGCGGCGCGCGCGCTCGCGGCAGGCGGGGGCACGCTCATGTTCGTCGCCACCAGGCGACGCGCGCGGGCGCTCAGCCTCGCCCAGCGCTACGGCGGCGAGAGCGTCAGCTTCGACGAGTTGCCGCAGGCGCTTGAGCTCGCCGACATCGTCGTCACCGCAACCGCCTCGCCGCACCTGCTGATCGAGGAGCAGGAGCTCGCGCAGGTGATGGCCGCGCGTGGGCAGCGGCCGCTGCTGCTGATCGATCTCGCCGTGCCCCGCGACATCGACGCTGCCTGCGGCGAGATCGCGGGAGTCTCCCTCTACGACATCGACGATCTCGAGGCCGTGGTTGCGCGCAACCGGCGTGTGCGCCAGGCCGAGGCCCGCCGCGCGGAGGCGATCATCGAGGAGGAGATCCACCGCTTCGCGGCCTGGCTTGGCACGCTTGAGATCCTGCCGACGCTGGCGGCGCTGCGGGCCAGGGCGAGCGAGATCGCCGCGAGCGTGCTGGCCGAGAACGCCGGCCGCTGGGAGAGCGCCTCGCCCCGGGACCTCGAGCGCGTCGAGGCGATCGCGCGCGCGATCGTCAACCGTCTGCTGCACGAGCCGACCGCGCGGATCAAGGAGCTGCGCGACGACCGCGCGCACCGCCGGCTCGCGCTGATCCGCGAGCTGTTCGGGCTCTCCGTCCCCGACGAGGGGCTCGTGCGGCCGATGCTCGGCAGCGAGGATCGGCGCGGCGCGCTTGCCACGGAGGCCTCGGCTGAGCAGCGGCTGGCCGAGGTGCGCTCGCTGCCGCTCAAGCGGCACGGTTGATGCGGATCGGGACGCGCGGCAGCGCGCTTGCGCTGGCGCAGGCGCGGGCGGTGGCCGCCGCCCTCGGCGGGGCCGAGCTGGTGGAGATCACCACTGCCGGCGACCGCGGCGAGCGGCTGCAGGACAAGTCGCGCTGGACCTCCGCGCTCGAGCGCGCGCTGCTCGACGGACAGATCGATCTCGCCGTGCACTCCGCCAAGGACGTGCCGGGCGAGCTCGCCGACGGCCTGGCGCTGGCGGCGATCCCCGCGCGCGCCGACCCGCGCGACGCCCTTTGCGGGGCGGCGTCGCTGCAGGTGCTTCCGGCGGGAGCGCGCGTGGGCACGAGCAGCCTGCGCCGCATCGCGCAGCTGCTCGCGCTGCGCCCCGATCTGAAGCTCGTGCCGCTGCGCGGCAACGTCGACACCCGTCTCGGCAGGCTCGCCCGCCGCGAGCTTGACGCGGTCGTGCTGGCGATGGCCGGACTCGAGCGACTTGACCGCGCGGCCGAGGCGGGGGCGGTGCTCGATCAGCTTGTGCCCGCGCCGGGACAGGGGGCCTTGGCGCTCGAGGCGCGCGCTGACGACGAGCGCGTGCTGGCGCGCGCGCGCTCGCTCTCGGACGTGCCGTCGGAGATGTGCGTGGCCGCCGAGCGGGCGCTCGCGCGGGCGCTCGGGGCCTCGTGCAACAGCGCCCTCGGCGCCTATGCGCAGCCCGCCGGCGCCACCGGCCAGCCGAAGCGCCTGGGCCACGTGCTGCTGACCGCTTGGGTCGGGGCGCCGGATGGCTCCGCGTGGGTGCGTGACCGTCTCGTGGGCCCGCCATCAGAGGTTGGCGCCGCGCTGGCGGAGCGGATGCTTGCAGCGGGCGCCGGGGAGCTGCTCGCGCGGTGAGCGCTGATCCGCTCGAGATGGGCTCAGCTCGAGCGCAACCCTCGGGAGCGTGCGGGCGGTGACGGTCTACCTCGTCGGCGCTGGGCCGGGCGACCCCGGTCTGCTCACGGCTCGCGCGCTCGAGCTGATCGCGCGGGCAGAGGTGATCGTCTATGACCGGCTGATCCCCGACGGGATCCTCGCAGGCGCGCGGCCCGACGCCGAGCTTATCTACGTGGGCAAGGAGGGCGGTGGCCCCTCGACGAGCCAGTCCGAGATCGAGGCGCTGCTGCTCAAGCACGGCGCTCGCGGTCGCTGCGTCGTGCGTCTCAAGGGGGGCGACCCGTTCATCTTCGGCCGTGGCGGGGAGGAGGCCTTGGCGCTGCGCGCCGCGGGCGTCCCCTTTGAGGTCGTGCCCGGCGTCAGCGCCGGCGTCGCGGCGCCGGCCTACGCCGGGATCCCGGCGACCCACCGCGAGCTTGCAAGCGCGGTTGCATTCCTCACCGGCCACGAGGATCCAACCAAGGGGGAGTCGGCGCTCGACTGGAAGGCGCTCGCCGCCTTTCCCGGCACCCTCGTCGTCTACATGGGGGTGCGGCGACTGGCCGCGATCGCAGCCGCGCTCCTGGCCGCCGGCAGGCCGGCCGACGAGCCGGCCGCGGTGATCGAGCGGGGCACGCTGCCCGAGCAGCGCACCGTCACCGCCACGCTTGCGACGATCGCCGCACGTGCCGAGGCAGCCGAGGTGCGCCCACCGGCGCTCGCGATCTTCGGGCCGGTCGTGGCGCTGCGCGAGCGCCTGGCGTGGTACGAGCAACGCCCGCTGGCGGGCGTCTCGGTGGCGGTCACCCGCGCCCGGGCGCAGGCGAGCGAGCTGGTGGCGCGCCTGCGCGAGCTGGGCGCCGCCGTGATCGAGACGCCGGTGATCCGGGTTGAGCCCCTCGCCGGCGAGGTACCTGAGCTCTCACGCTACGACCTGCTCTGCCTGACCAGCCCAAACGGCGTGGAGTTCCTGTTCGAGCGACTGGCGGCCGCCGGGCGCGACGCGCGCTCACTGGCGGGCGTGCGCGTGGCGGCGATCGGCCCCGGCACCGCCGCCGCCCTGCGCCGGCGAGGGGTGATCGCCGACGTGGTCCCGGCCGAGCGGTTCCTCGCCGAGGGGCTGATCGAGGCGCTGACGGATCTGCCCGTGCGCCGCGCGCTCGTGGCCCGCGCGCTCGAGGCGCGGGAGGCGCTGCCGGAAGCGCTGCGCGCGCGGGGCGCAGAGGTCGACGTGCTCGCGCTCTACCGGACCGTGGTCGAGCCGCTCTCGCCCGAGCAGCTCGAGGCTCTCGCTCGCGCCGATTACGTCACCTTCACCTCCTCCTCCACCGTGCGCAACCTGATCGCCGCCGCGGGCGAGCGCTTCCCGGCCCGGGCGCGGCTGGTCTCGATCGGCCCGGTCACAAGCGCGACGCTCCGCGAGCACGGTCGCCCGCCGCACGTTGAGGCGGCCCGACACGACATCGATGGGCTGGTGGATGCGCTCCTGGCCGATGCATCATCGCCTGCGAGGCCCGCGGGGCGCCGGCGGATGTGCCACGATTGAGATAACCGCACCCGACCGGGGTAGCGCCGGATCGAGGAACCTCGGAGAACCGGAGGCGCACATGGTGCTGCTTGTCTATCTTGTGATCCTGTTCGTGATCGGCCTGATCGTCGGCGGGCTGGGGCGGCTGCTGCTGCCAGGCCCCGATCCGATGGGGCTCGGCATGACCGCGCTGATCGGGCTGTGCGGGACGTTCGCCGCGGGGATCTTTGCCTGGTATGTGCTCCACCGCCACGGTGGCGGGCTGCTGCTGTCGGTTGTCTTCTCGATGCTGCTGGTCTGGGCCTACCGGCATGCGCGCGGCGGTCGGTACGGCTCGCGTCGCTGAGGGCCTGCGCGGCGCGGGGCTGGGCTCCCAATCACGCTCCTTCGTCGAGCGCGAGCACCCGGCGCGCCGCAAGGGTTCCCTCCAGGATCGCCTCCTCGAGCCCGCGTGGGGAGCAGCAGTCGCCGGCGCACTCGATCGGGAGGGTGGCGCCCTCGGATGGGGAGCCGACAAGCGCGGTGGCGAGCTCGTCGCAGGGTGCCCTGCCCAAGGACAGGATGAGCGCATCAGCCTCCAGCACCCGCTCGAGCTCGGGCGCGAAGATGTTGTGAAATCGCACCGCGCCGGCGGCGGCTGACCGCAGCCCCAGGTGGTGCTCAAGCTGCACCCCCGCGCGCGCGAGCCGTGCCAGGTACTGGTTGCGCTGGTATTGATGGACGGTCTCGCCCGCGGTCGCCGCGGCGATCGCGACCGTCACCTGGTAGCCGGCGTTCGCAAGCAGCTCCGCGCAGTCGAGCGCGCACGGATCTCCGCCCCAGTCAGCGATCACAACCCGCCTGCCGGCGGGCCTGAGCCCGGCAAGCGCCTCCCACGCCTGGTGAACCGGGAGCCCGTCGAGCGGCTGGCGGGCCTCCGCCGGGCGCGCACCGGTGGCGAGGATCACCGCGTCGGGAGCAAGCGAGCGGATCGCCTCCACATCCCCGTTGACGCCGAGCCTAAGCGAGACGTTGGGGCGGTCGAGCAGCGCCTCGTAGTTTGCCGTCAACGCCTCGGCCTGCTCGGCATGGGCGGGCGTCGAACCGGCAAGCGCCACCTGTCCGCCGATCCGCCTCTCGCGCTCGAGCACGATCACCTCCTGGCCGCATGCGGCCGCCTCGGCAGCGGCCGCCAGGCCCGCCGGACCGGCGCCGACGACGAGCAGCCGGCGTCGAGTGGCCGTCGGCGTCGGCCGCGGCAGGACGAGCTCCCGCCCGGTCCTTGGGTTCTGGGCGCAGCGGATTGGGGTGCCCGCGTGGTAGTGGGCGATGCAAGCGTTGCAGCCGAGGCAGCGCAGAATGCTGCGCAGGTGCCCCGCGCGGGCCTTGCGCGGGAGGTCGGGATCGGTGATGAGCGCCCGGGTCATCCCCACCGCGTCGGCGATGCCGCGCGCGATCAGCTGATCGGCCTCGCGCGGGTCGACGATCCGGCTGGTCGCCAGCAGCGGCACGCCGAGCTTGAAGGGCGCGCACAGCGGCGCGATCAGGTTGCGCGGCAGCGGCGGCGGCGGCACGATCCCGCTGCAGCCGTCGAATGTGGCCGAGTTGCCCACCGCCAGGTGGAGGTAGTCGAGCGCTGGCGCGAGCGCCGGCGCGACCGCGCGCGCGGCCGGCGAGTCGGCGCTCAGCCGCAGCCCCAGCGCCAAGCCCGGCGCCTTCGCACGCACCGTGCGAAGCACCTCCGCCAAGAACCGCTCGGGCTGGGCGTAGCGGTCCGAGCGCAGATTCAGCTGGGGATCGAAGAACTGCTCGCCGAGGTAGCCGTGGGCGGCGGTGACCTCGATGCCGTCAAGGCCAGCCTCGGCGGCAAGCTCGGCGCAGCGACCGTAGGCGCTGACCAGCTCCTCGACCTCGTCGGTGCGAAGCGCGCGCGGCTCGGTGTGGTAGCGATGGCTGGGGAGCGCCGAGGCCGAGAGCGCCGGCGGCCGCGGGGCGCTTGCGATCAGCTCGCGACCGCCGTGGAAGAGCTGGACGAACAGGCGGGTGCCGTGGCGCTTTACCGCTCGCGCCACCCTCTCGTAGGCGTCGACAACCCCGTTCAGGTAGCCCCCGATCGTGTGCGCGGTCAAAAGCCCCGACGGTGCGATCGCGACCGCCTCCATCACGATCAGCCCCGCGCCGCCGGCGGCGCGCGCCTCCTGGTAGGCGACGAACTCGTCCGTCGGCAGGTGTCCCTCGACCAGGGTTGTCTGGTGCGAGGTCGAGACGATCCGGCACGGTAGCTCCACCGGGCCGACCGCGAGCGGGCGGAACAGGTGTGAGAGCGATTCCACTCAGGCGACGCTGCTCAGGAGGACCCGAGATCCGGTGGCAGCGGCACCTCCTGCGGTGGCGCGCCGCGCTCCTGCTCCCAGGCGGTGAACGCCTCGCCATCGCGGCTCTGATGCTCGCCCGCACCCCCCAGCGCGAGCACGACCAGCCTCTGCGGTCCACGGTTGACCAGTTGGCGACGGACCTCGGGCGCGACACGGATCAGCGTGCCGGCCTCGTACTCATGCGCCTCGCCTTCGACCAGGAGCGTCAGCGTGCCCTCGAGCACGACGTAGACCTCCTCCTGGCGTTGGTGGCGGTGGATGCGCTGCTGCTGCCCCGCTCGCAGCACGATCTGGTTGATCCCGAAGGAGCTGACGCCGAGCTCGCGCCGAAGCGGCACGAGCCGCTCGTCGCTGTCCGGACGCAGCCTCGTGACCGAAACGCCACGCTCCACAAGGCGATTCTAAGCGGCAAGGCGGTCGGTGCGCGTGCTTGGGTTGCTCCGGGAATGGTCGCGGGCGCGCTGAGGGGGGCGCTAGGCTGGCCGCCGTGAGCGAACAAGCCGAGCCAGCGACGATTACGTTCCTCTCCGACTATGGCCTGACCGATGAGTTCGTCGGCGTCTGCCATGCGGTGATCGCCTCGATCTGCCCACGGGCGCGGATCATCGACCTCACGCACGGGATTCCCCGCCAGGATGTGCGCGCCGGCGCGCTGATCCTGGCGGGGGCGCTGCGCTATCTGCCGATCGGCGTCCATTTGGCGGTCGTCGATCCGGGCGTGGGCGCCGAGCGGCGCGCGGTCGCGCTGACGAGCGGCGACGGGCGGGTGTTCGTTGGCCCCGACAATGGCCTGATCTGGCCTGCGGCGCAGGCCGCCGGCGGGATCGCGCAGGCGGTCGAGATCTCCCGCTCGCGTTGGCGGCTGGAGCCCGTGTCGGCGACCTTCCATGGACGCGACCTGTTCGCGCCGGTGGCGGCGAGGCTCGCCTGCGGCTGGCCGCTGACCGAGGCGGGGGAGCCGCTCGAGCCCTCCGAGGTGGTCTCGCTCGAGCTGCCGCGCGCCCGCATCGAAGGCGGCCGGCTGCTCGCGGAGGTGGCCTATGTGGACAACTTCGGCAACCTCCAGCTCACAGCCGGTCCGGAGGAGGCCGAGCGTCTGCGGTTGCGTCCCGGCGTGCGCGTGCAGCTGCGAAAGCCAAACGGCGAGGTCCTCCCCGCGCGCTTCGTGCGTACCTTCGCGGAGGCATGCGGGGAGGAGCTGATCCTCTACGAGGACGCCGCTCGCAAGCTGGCCGTGGCGATCAACCGAGGCAGTGCCGCCGCGCGGCTCGGAATCGGGTCGGGCGCGGAGCTGACGCTCACGCAGGTGACGTGAGCAAGGGGGGCGATCGAGCGCTCGGGCTGCCGCGTTTGCACCTGCGCCGCACCGACTCGACCAACAACCGGGCGCGGGAGCTTGCGGCTCGGGGCGCGCCGCACGGAACGCTCGTGACTGCCGTCGAGCAGACCGCCGGGCGTGGACGTCAGGGCCGCAGCTGGGTTGCGCCGCCGGGTAGCTCGTTGCTCTGTTCGCTTTTGGTTCGCGAGTGGCCGCGCCTGCTGCCGCTGGCCACGGGGGTGGCGGTCGCCGAGACATGCGATGCGCTGCTTGCGGCAGCTCCGCCGGCTGCGCGCGTCGGCGAGCGCGCGCTGATCAAGTGGCCAAATGACGTGCTGCTCGGGCAGCGCAAGGTCGCGGGCATCCTGATCGAAGCTCGGCCGCAGGATCGCTGGGCGGTGATCGGGGTTGGGCTGAACGTCGCGCTCGACCCCGACATGCTCTCGGCCGAGCTCCGTGGGCGCGTGGGGACGCTCGGCCTGGGGCCGGAAGCGGTTGAGCTCGCGCTGACGCGGCTGCTCGAGCGCCTTGAGCGCTGGCTTGAGCCGACCATCGACGAGGATGAGCTGCTCCGGGCCGTGCGCGCTCGCGACGCGCTCGGCGGCCGCGCGATTGCCTGGCAGGGGTCTCGCGGCAGGCCAGGCCGCGGAACAGTCGTGGGGATCGGCGACGATGGAGCGCTGCTCGTCGAGACCGAGAGCGGAGAGCGGCTCGCGCTCGACGGGGGCGAGGTGCACCTGCTCGACGGCCCCTGCTAGGGGGGTCGGCCGGCAAGCCGCCTCGCACCAGCCGGCCGCCGCTCAGCCGCGTCGCATCAGCCGGCCGACCGCCGCCATCAGCTCCTGCGCCTTGGCCTCCCGGTCACTCTCAGCGGCGCCCAGCACGCAGTGGGCGGTGTGCTGGTCTAGCAGTCCGAGCGCGACCTTGTCGAGGGCCGCTTGGATCGCCGTGATCTGCGTCAGCACATCGATGCAGTAACGATCCTCATCCACCATCCGCTCGACCCCCCGCACCTGACCCTCGATCCGGCGCAGCCGAGCCTTCAGCTGGTCCTTGGTGGCGGTGTAGCCCCGGGGCGGGGGCGAGGGTGTCGGCGCCGTCGCCATGGCCGGCAACGTAGCACTGCTCCAGGCACCTCAGGCCGCGGCCTCGACCGTCTGCTCGTCAACCTTGCTCGGATCGGCTGCCTTCGCCTCGCTCGCCGTCGTCCCCGCGGCCTTCTCGCCCTCCTCGTCTGACGGGAGCACCTTCCGCGCGCCTGGGCCATCCTCTGGTCTCTCAGCGGCGTCGGGCTCGTCGGCCCCGACCGCGCGGGCCTCGTTCGGGGAAGCCTCGGCAGGCGCGGCCTCCTCCGCACGGGCCTCCATCATGTCGCCCTCGGATAGCTCGGCGGCTGCGTCAGCCGCTTCGCTTGGGTGACCCGTGGTCACCTCGACCTCATCCTCCGGCCCCTCACTTGCCTCGTCCTCGCGCCTGTCCGCGCCGACAGCTGCCTCGACGCCCTCCATGCTGCCGCCGTCCGTTGCCTGCGCGGCGATCGCCAGCCGGTGCTCATCCTCGCCCGGCTGTGGCTTGCGCCGCCCCTTGCCGCGTCGCCCACGGGGGAAGTTGCGCAGCAGATCGCGGGCGAGCGCCGCCGGCTTGCGTGCCATGCGCATCCGCGCTCCGCGGAGTGCCTCCTCGGCCTCGGGCGTATGCGCTATCGCTGCCGCCAACAGCGCCGCCGACAGCCGCCGATCCTCCCTGCGGGTGGCGTGCACGATCCGCCTGGCGTTACGGGCGTGCGCGGCGCCGGAGGAGTTGACCAACAGCCCCAGCAGACGCTTGGTCTCGGGCCAGCGCTGCACGGCGTACTCCTCGTGCACCTCCCGGCTGTACTCGGCCAACCGCCAGATCCACGCGCTCGCCTGGTCACGGCGGCCGATGCGTCGCTCCGCCAACGCTTGCAGCATGATCTTCACCCCCTCGCGCCGCTCCTCGCGTGGCCAGGAGGCCATGATGTCGATTGCGGTGTCGAACGCCTCGGGATCGCGCAGGGCGGCGATCTCCGACAGCGCTCGCAGCCGCAACTGGCCCGAGCGGTTGCGCTGCAGGGCGGTGAGCAGGAAGCGGCGCTTGAGCTCGCCGCTCCGGTCGAAGTGCAACATCGCCTTCGCCCGCCGCCATCCTGTCGGCGACACCCGCGCCCCTGCGAGCGCGGCCCACACGTGCTGCTCGCCGTAATCCAGATGCTCAACCGCGATCCGCCACAGCTCCCGCTCGAAGACCTCCGCGCGCCGCTCGGGGTCGGGTGTCACCGGCAGCACCCTGCGCTCGACGCGCACGCGCCGGCCGCGACCGCGCCGCACCGGGCCGACGACGATCGCCCCGCCGCGGTAGACATCGCGATCCAACAGCGAGTGCAGGGTCACGACCGGGTCATCGTGCTTGGTCGCAGGGTGCACGAAATCGACGACGATCCCAGCCTCCTTGCCTGGGTGCCTGCGAGTCACGCGCCCGACGCGCTGCTGGTAGACGCGCCGAGAGGCGGTTGGCGCGAGGTGCATGCACACCGTTGCCCGTGGGCTGTTCCAGCCCTCGGCGAGCAGCATTGCGTTCACCAGCACGTCGATCTTGCCCGACTCGTAGTCGGCGAGGATGCGTGCCAGCTGGCGCTTGGGCGTCTCGCCTGAGACCGCCTGCGCCTTGATGCCAACCTCGCGAAAGGCCTGGGCGACGTTGTGGGCGTGACGCACGCCGGCCGCGTAGACAACGCCGGGGATGCCGTTGAAGCGCGTCTTGTACAGGTCGGCGATCGCCATGTTGAACGGCGTCTGGTCGAGCAGCTCGGCCAGCATCTCCTGGTCGAACTCGGTGTCCACCTCGCCGCGACGCAGCGGCACCTTGGCGATCGTCCGCACGCCGGGGCCAGGGGGGATGCGGATGCAGCGCAGTGGCGCGATCACCCCACGCCGGGCCGCCTGGGCCAGATCGAAGCGCGAGGTCTGCGTGGGAAACAGGTCGGTTACATGGCGGGCGATGAGCGCGCCGGTGGCTGTCATGCCGATGAACACGGGGCCCGCCCAGGCGCGAATCGCGGCCGAGGTCTTCTCTCCCAGCGCAGTGTGCGCCTCGTCGCAGACGACGATCGTGTAGGCATCGGAGATGTTGCCGGCGTTGCGCACGAACCACTGGTAGGTCTCGACAGTCACAGGTCCGCGCGCCGAGTCCTGTCCGTCCAACAACGGCGGCGAGATCCGGTCGCGGTAGCCGCGGCTGCGCAGCTCCTCCAGGAACTGGTCGACCAGGTTGCGGCGGTGCGTGAGGATCAACACGCCGCCCGTGCGCGAGGCCTCCACGAACCCAAGCGCGGCGACGGTCTTGCCCGCGCCGGTGGCGTGCTCGAACCAGAAGCGCCGATCGGCGTTTGGATCCTCCGGCGCCTCCCCGCCGGGAACGTAGTCCTCCGAGCTGCCCTCCTCCTGCCAATCCTGCGGCTCCTCGTCCTCCTCCTCCCCGTCCTCCTCGCCCTGCTCGCCGGTGGCGCCCTCCCCGTCAGCCCTCCTGTCCGCGGCGGCGATGCCGTCCGCGGCGATCAGCGTTCCGGGCTCCGGGCTCGGCGGGGGCGCAGGGCCCTGAGCGAGAGTGGAGTGAACGCCGTTAGAGGCGCCCGGCACGAGACCGTGGCCGTTGCGCTGGGCCTCGGCGAGCAGTGCGGTGAGGGTGCCGGACAGGGCGTCGACCTGGTGGGCGGAGAGCACGGTGCCGTCCGCCAGGTGCGGCTCATCCTGGGAGAGCAGCCGCTCGAGCCCGAGGAGCAGCGAGAAGCGCCGCCGCCACTCGATCGAAGGCTGCTTGGCGCCCGCCTCGATCTCGGCCAGAGCCGCATCGAGGGCCGCGCGACGCGCGGACCCGGGCGCAAGCGCCTCCTCGAGCGTCTCGCCCTCATAGACGAAGCGCTCACGCGTGAACAATTCAGCGCGCGCGATGGCGGCGGGGCTGGGAAGTGGGGTGGTAGCACCCATCGTGGTCGGAAAGAAATGCGTCTGAACCAGCAAGCCGCGGCAACGCTTGCTTGCGGCCTCAGCTGCCCGGCATCCACCGAGTTGTGCGAGGGATCCTCAGAAGCGGCATCCCCCTCGCCCACGGTGACTCGGAGGACAGACAATATTTAAGCAAATGCGCTGGCTAAGCCGTTTCGCTCAGCCGACGGCGCCTGTCAAGCCCCTCCACGGGTGCGAGGTCCGCCGAGCGCGCGGCGAGGCGGAGCTGGCCGAGGCGCTGGCGCTGCGCTACGAGGTCTTCTGCCGTGAGCAGGGAGTTCCCGAGCGCGACGAGCGAGACGGCCGGGACGGCGAGGGCGTTCACCTCGTGGCCGTCGCGAACGGTCGGCTGGTGGGGACCTGTCGCTTGGTGATGGTGGACCGCCTCGCGCAGTTCAGCCGGCTGGCGGTGGCGCGCTCGGCCAGGCGGCAAGGCATCGCGACGGCGCTGCTCGACGCGGCCGACCGCGAGGCGCGGGCAGCCGGCGCGCGGCGTATCGTGCTGCACGCTCAGACATACGCCCGTCCGCTGTACGAACGAGCGGGCTACCGGCAGTGTGGGCCTGAGTTCGTCGAAGCGGGGATCCGTCATGTCGCGATGGAGAAGCTGCTGTGAGAGGCTGGCGTCGATGCGAAGAGGATCGATGAGACGCGGAGGCGCGCGGTGAGCGCGAACGGAGCGGGTGTCGAGCGTCCGGTGCCAGAGCTGCGGATCGACCCTTTGACCGGCCTGCGTACGATCCTCGCCCCCGCAGGCGAGGTGCTGGTCCCGGCGCGGGAGGGCGAGCGGCCGCTGACCGAACCGCCGCCGCGTCCGGGCGCCAATGCGAGCCGCGATCTGTTCTGGTCGGCCCCAGCGCTCGGCGCGCATGAGCGACTTGAGGACCCCGCGCAACCGCTCGATCCGCTCGCGCAGCTCAGTGCCGAGCAGCTCGAGCTTGCCGTGGAGCGCTGGCGCGAGCGGATGCGCGCGCACGCGGACGCCGCCTGCCTGCACCTCACCGTCAGCGACCGCGGCGACGGCCCGCGCCCCGTCGCGGTCGACCTCTACGCGCTTCCGTTCGTGCCGGCGCAGCTCGCACGGGAGCGGGAGCGCTTTGCCGCGTACGCGACGCGCACAATGGGTGGCAACGCGCTCGCGGACCTCGTCCAGGAGGAGGTTCGCCAGCGCGAGCGGATCGTGGCGATCGATGATGAGGCGGTCTGCATGGCTCCTTACGCATCGCGCGTCCCCTTCCAGCTGATGATCGCTCCGCGCCTCCCGCGGCCGCGGTTCGAGGAGGAGGGCCCGTCCGGGGCGCGTCTCCTCCACGGCGTGCTCGGGAAGCTGGCGCGGGTGCTCGGCTCCTCGCCGGCGCTGACGCTTTGGGTCCGCACGGCGCCGCGCGGCGCCGAGCACTATTGCTGGCGGATCGATGTGCTGCCGGGCGCGCGCCAACCGGGCGGGCTCGAGCTCGGCGCGGGGCTGAGCGTCAACGAGCTGCCGCCTGAGCTCGCCGCAGCGCGGCTGCGGGAGGCGTGAGGGAGCGCTCGTGCGGGCGCTCGTGCAGCGCGTCCTGCGCGCCTCGGTCAGCGTCGGAGGCCGCGAGCTCAGCCGCATCGGCCCCGGGATGCTGGTGCTGCTCGGCGTGGCCCGCGGCGACAGCGAGCGGGACGCCGACCGCCTCGCGGCCAAGGTGCTTGCGCTGCGGATCTTCGACGATGAGCGCGGGCGCATGAACGAGCCGCTCGGCGAGCGCGAGCTGCTGTGCGTAAGCCAGTTTACGCTCTACGGCGATACCCGCCGAGGCCACCGCCCGAGCTTCACCGCCGCGGCGCCGCCGGAGCAGGCAGAGCCGCTGTATCAGCGCTTCTGCGAGCGCACCGGCGCCCGCCGCGGCGCCTTCGGGGCGCGGATGGCGGTCGAGCTGATCGGCGACGGGCCGGTCACGTTGCTGCTCGAGACCTGAGCTGCCTGGGCCGCCGCCGTGTACACCTCCCAGGTTGCCGCGGCGGCCTGGCTCCAGCTCCACGAAGGCGGCTCGGGAGCCGGGCGGCGGGCCTGCTCGGCAGCTTTAAGCAGGCCGTCAAGGTCGCCTACCTCCCACAACGTCGCGCGGTGGCCCAGCACCTCGCGCGTCACCGGCAGATCGCACGCGGCAACTGGGGTCCCACATGCCAGCGCCTCGATCGGCGGTAGGCCAAAGCCCTCCTCGGTGGAGGGGAAGACGAGCGCGTGAGCGCCGGTGTACAGGGCGGCGAGCTCCTCGTCGGTGAGCTTGCCGGTGAGGATCACGTTGGGCAGCTCACGTGCCCAGCGTCCGGCGTCGCCCGCCAGGACCAGCGGCAGCTCGCGTCGGGCTCTGGCGAGCGCCCTCACCCGCTTGCGGGGATCGGGTCGTCGCAGGTTGCCGACCCACAGCAGGTAGTGCTCAGGCAGCTGCAGGCGCGCCCGCACGGCCGCCACCTCCTCCTCGGAGCGTGGGTAGAAGACGGGCGCCGCAGCCTCCGGGATGACGGCGATCCTCTCCGCCGGGATGCCAAGCGCGGACTGCGCGTCGGTGGCCACCGCGCGCGTGGGCACGATCACGCGCGAGGCCCGCTGCACGGCCAAGTAGCGCAGCTTGAAGCGCAACCCCATGCGCAGGTACTCGCCGCGTCGCTTGAGCGGGACCAGATCATGCAGCGTCACCACCATCGGCACCGGCGGGTGCAGGAGAGCGCCGTCCAGCCACGGCGAGTGGAACACCCCGCAGCACCGGGGCCTGGGCCGGTGTGACTCGAGCACCTCGCCGGCGCGGACGCTGCGCAGCGCTGCGAGCAGGCAGCGCGCGTAGCGTCCGATCCCGTGCATCTCGTTTGCAGCCCGGCTGTCGAAGCAGATCCTCACCGGTGCCCGGCCCACTCTAGACGGGAGCGCTTGGGAAGTGTGATCAGATCTGGAGTGCCTCGGCTCATCGGATCTGACGAGCGCGGGCAGATGTGGGCGCTAGCGTGGCGCTCGTGCGTGCGTACTACGAGGAGCTCTGGCGCCGCCTGCCGCGCGAGCTGCACCCTGCACACCTGGAGCTGCGCAGGGGCTTCCTCACCGCGCACGTGCGTCCCGGCGAGCGCGTGCTGGATGTCGGCTGCGGCGCGGGCGAGCTGACCGCGGCGATCACCGCCGCCGGTGGCCAGGCGGTCGGGGTCGACGTGGCTGCGGCGGCGCTTGAGCGGGCGCGGGCCCGCTGCCCTGGGGTCGATTTGCGCCGCGTCGAGCCTGAGGGGCCGCTGCCCTTCCCGGATGGCTCGTTCGAGCTTGTCTGGGCGAGCGAGGTGATTGAGCACATCGCCGACACGGCGCGCTTTATGAGCGAGCTGCGACGCGTGCTGGCCCCCGAGGGCACGCTGCTGATCACGACCCCCGCGCACGGCCGCCTGCACGTGCTGCTGGGTGGCCTCGAGCGCTACAGCGAGCCGCTCTCCGACCACCTGCACCTGTACACCCCGCCGCTCGCTCGCGCGCCTGCTTGGGGAGTTCGGCTTCGAGCAGGTGCGCGTGCGCGGCGCGGGCGGCGTTCCCGGTCTGCGCGCGCTGCTGCTTGCGAGCGCGCGCAGACCCCGGCTCACCATCACAGCTCCCAGAAGCGCGGCCAGTCGCGCTCCGCGACCTCGCCGGCGGCGGCGCTGAAGGAGCCAAGCGCGTCGACGAGCGCGCCGCGCTGGGCGGGGCTGAGCGCCTCCAAGATGCGGCGGATCTCCTCGCGCCTGCGGCGCGTCACGCTCCGCACGAGCGCGGCGCCGCGTGCGGACAGCCGCAGACGCACCTCGCGGCGGTCCGCCCCGTCGCGCACGCGCGAGATCATGCCCTTGCGCTCGAGCCGATCGCACAGCCGGGTTACGGTCGAGGGGTCGACGCCAAGCGTGGCGGCGAGGTCGACGGGCCGTTGCGCCCCGCGCTGCGCGAGCACGACAAGCGTCCGGTACTGCTGAATTGAAACGTCGCCCTCATGCTCGCGGAGCGAACGGGCGACCACCGCCATCAGCACTCGGCTGGCGGTCAGCACCGCGTCGGTGACTGTCTCGAGCGTGTCGTCAAGTTCGTTGGGCGCGATACAACTATTGTAGCGCTGCAACCTTCTCCGCTAGCGTTTCTGACGAGATGCTCCGGCCCCTTCGATCGCGCCCGACAACCGCGCTGCGCGGGACGCTCGCTCACGCCGCGCGCTCGTTCGCGCGTTTCCTGCTGCGCGGGAGCCCTGCTCTTGCCGCGCGCTCGCTGGCGGGATTTGCGCCGTTGCTCGTCGCCCGCCGGCTTGCGCGCAACCTGGGCGCGGCGCTGAGCCGGACCGGATACTTGCGTCGCTGGGTGGTGCTGGCGACGCTGATCGGGGTGATTGCGGGGTTTGGCGCGATCGCCTTCTACGAGGCGCTTCGCCTCGCCACCCATGAGCTGCTCGGCGCGCTTGCCGCCTATCGCGTGCCGACCCCGGCCGGAGAGGGCGGCCTGCCGGGATCTCCCCACTACCTCCGCCCATGGGCGATCCCGCTGGTCGTGATGCTCGGAGGTGCGCTCTCCGGGGCGCTTGTCTTCACCTTCGCACCCGAGGCCGAAGGGCATGGCACCGATGCGGCAATCGACGCGGTGCACAACAATCCGCGCGGGATCCGCCTGCGGGCGGTGATCGTGAAGATCATCGCCTCAGCCTTGACCATCGGGTCCGGCGGGTCCGGCGGGCGCGAGGGACCCACGGCGCAGATCAGCGCGGGCTTCGGCTCGTTGCTTGCCCGCGTGCTGGACCTCTCGCCGGAGGATGGGCGGATCGCGGTGTCGGTCGGGATCGGCTCGGGCATCGGCGCGATCTTCTCGGCGCCGCTCGGCGGAGCCGTGCTGGCAGCGGACATCGTCTACCGCGAGGACTTCGAGTTCAAAGCGTTGATCCCAGGTCTGCTGGCGTCGTTTGTCGCGTATGCGATCTTCGGCGGCTTCGAGGGCTATCAACCGCTGTTCGCCTTCGGCGCCGGCTACACCTTCGACGCCAGGCAGCTGCCCTGGTTCGCGATCATCGGGCTGTTGGCGGGTGGGGTCGGCCTCCTGTACACGAAGACCTTCTATGCCGTTGCGGCGGTCAATCGACGCCTGCCGCTCCCCCGCTTCCTGCGCCCGGCGCTTGGCGGACTGCTCGTCGGGCTGATCGCGCTGGCGCTGCCGGAGGTGCTCGGAACGGGCTACGGATGGGTCCAGAAGGGGCTCTCCAATGAGCTGCTCCGCACGCCGCTGTACGTGATCCTGCTGCTGCCGATCGCGCGCATCCTGGCGACGGCGCTCTCGATCGCCACCGGCGGCTCAGGTGGGGTGTTCGGCCCGGGCATGGTGATCGGCTCCTTCACCGGCCTGGCCGTGTGGCGGCTGTTCGAGCCGCTTGCAGCGAGCGTGGGTGCCGATCCTGCGCCGTACGTCGTCGTCGGGATGATGGCGGTGTTCGGCGGGATCTCGCGCGCGCCGCTGGCGATCATGATCATGGTCGCCGAGATGACCAGCACCGCCTCGACGCTGGTGCCGGCGCTTGTCGCCGTCGCCCTATCGACCTTCATCGTCTCGCGCGCGGACGACAGCATCTACCGCTCCCAGCTTCGCAACCGTGGCGAGTCGCCGGCGGACAGGCTGCGCGCGGCGATGCCGTTGCTGGGGGCGCTTGAGGTCCGCCGCATCGCGCAGCCAGCGCGGCTGGTCCTGCGGGAGGGCGGGCCGGGGCGGGAGGCGCTCGAGGCGCTGCGCGGGGCGGGCCTGCCCGGAGCTCCCCTGATCGATGGCGAGGGCCGCTACCGGGGAGCGGTCCGCGCGCTGGCGCTGGCAGAGAAGCTTCAGGCCGACCCGGACGCTCCGGTTGACGCCGCCGCCGACGAGAAGGCGATGGCAGTCTCCGGCTCAGACCGGGTCAGCGCCGCGCTTGACTCCTTGACGCAGGCAGGCGTGCGGTGGCTTACCGTTCTCGACGATCGGCGGCGGGTGGTGGGCGTGCTGTCGACGGGCGACATCGTGCGCAGCTACCGGGCGGCGGTGGGGCGGCTGCTGCACGGCATCTCCGCTGACCCGTCGGGCAGCGTGATCCTCGAGGAGAGCGTTGGCGCAGGCTCGCCGTTGGTGGGGGTGCCGCTGCGCGAGGCGGACCTGCCGCCCGGTTGCATCATCTTCACGATCCGGCGCGGCGACGAGCTGATCTTCCCGAGCGGCGCGAGCACGCTCGCGGAAGGCGATCTGCTCACCGTGCTGAGCGACGGCGCCCATCGCGATGAGCTGCTGGCGCTGCTGCGAGGACCCCGTCAAACCAAGAGCCAAAGAGAGGAGCTGAGGGCGCTCGGCGGCGCCGGCTAGCGACTCCAACGTGAGGGTGCTGCGCCCCTCGTGAAAGCCGTCTCGCCCTACCGTGGCTCGTAGGTGTCGGCGACCCGACGGGCCTCGACGGCCGCCTCGCGCGCCCGTTCAGCCTCGCGCTCGGCGTCCTCAGCCTCCGCCTGCGCCGCCTGCAGCCGGGCGCGCGCTGCATCGCGCTCCTCCAGGCGCTGCTTGGCGATCGCCTCGAGCTCGTCGGCGCGTCGCTGCGCCTCGGCCGCCTCGGCACGGTAGGCCTCGAGCTCTGAGGCGCTCCACAGCTCAAGACGCTCCGGCAGCTGCACGCCGTAGGTCGATTCGACCATCGCCAGCGTCTCGGCATCAAACGGCTGGTCGCCCGGCAGCTCCTGCGAGCTTTGAAATTGCTCCTTCGTGGCGGCGATGCGGACGTGGTTGTGGCCGAGGGTGGCGCCCTCCAGCGGCGCCAGTCGGAGCTTTCGCCCCAGCAGCCCGCTGCGCACCGAAAGCAGCAGCGGCTCGCCCGTGGCCGAGTCGAAGTAGACCTCTTCGAGCTTGCCCAGCTGCTCGCCGTTGGCGTCGAGCACGGGCTCGCCGCGCCACTCCTCGATTCGCTCCACGCTTGCCATCCGGCCGGCAAGATACCCCCAGATGGGCGCTTGCAAGCGCGGTTGCGGTTTGCGCTGTGCGGTGGCGGGTAGCGAACCACTGTGCGAGCTTCCTCCGAATGCGTGATCGGTTCGAGCGAGGAGCTGTTCCGGCGCTGGCGCGAGGATCGTGACCCATGCGCGCGCGAGGAGCTCATCACGCGCTTTTTGCCATTGGCCCGCAAGCTCGCCCGCCGCTACATGACCGCCCATGAACCGCTTGAGGATCTGACGCAGGTCGCGAGCTTGGGGCTGCTGAAGGCGATCGACCGCTTCGACCCCGACCGCGGGATCGCCTTCTCCTCATACGCCGTGCCGACGATTCTCGGTGAGCTGAAGCGGTACTTCCGCGACCTCGGGTGGTCGGTGCACGTGCCGCGCGGTGCGCAGGAGATGGCGCTGCGGATTGAGCAGGCACGGCAGGAGCTCTCGAGCCGGAGCGGCCGCTCGCCGAGCGTCGCTGAGCTCGCGCAGTATCTCGAATTGGGGGTCGATGAGGTGCTCGATGCCCTTGAGGCGGGCGCCGCTCACCACGCGATCTCGCTCGAGGTTCCAACCGACGGCGGCGAGGAGGAATCAGCAACCCTCGGACAGTCGCTGGGCGAGGAGGACCTCGGCTACGACGGGGTCGAGGCGCGTCTCACCTGGAGGCGCGCGGCCCGGCAGCTGCCGGCCCGCGAGCGGCGGGTGCTGTTCCTCCGCTTTGCCTGCGAGCTGACGCAGGCGCAGATCGCCGAGCGGGTCGGCGTCTCGCAGATGCAGGTCTCGCGGATCCTCAGGCGGGCGATCGGGACGCTTCAGCAGCTGACCGGTGAGGCCGGGCCGGCGCGCCCTGAGGCGGCGTAGTCGCCGAGCAGCCCGCCCGACGCCCGCTCACAGAGTGTGGTTCACACTGTGCGGAGTGGGGAAGATGGCAGTGGCCAGGTTTGAGTGAGCCCGCTTCAAAGATCGAGCTGCAGCTCCAGAGCGAGCCGTCGTCGCTGACGGTGCTGCGGGGCATGCTCGCCGGCCTTGGCGAGTGGCTGCGCTTCGATCGGGAGCTCCTCGACGACATCAAGACGGCGATCAGCGAGGCGGCCAACAACGTCGTCCTGCATGCCTATCCGGACGGCACCGGGCCGCTCACGGTGACGCTTGCGATTCATCCCGACCAGGTCGAGACCGCGGTGATCGATCGCGGCCAGGGGTTCCAGCGACTGGCGGCGGGCGAGGACCATATGGGCCTGGGATTAGCGGTGATGAGCGCGCTCGCGGATCGAGCCGAGTTTGAGAGCGAGCCCGGAGTGGGCACGGTTGTGCGCATGGCGTTCGGCTCGCGCGGGGAGAGCTTCCGCGTGCCGGCCGCCGCCGGACGCTCGTCGGCGGAGGCGGCTCTCTCGCGGGGAGCGGATGTCGGGGCGCAAGCGGCCGGCGTAGGAGGGGTTCCTGGCGACGTGCGTCTGCGGGTTTGTCCGCCGACTCTGCTCGGCGGGGTGCTGGGGCGGCTGACCCGGGCGCTGGCGGCGACCGCCCACTTCACCCTCGACCGCTTCTCTGACCTCTACCTGATCACCGATGAGCTCTCCGCGCATGGGGTCGCTGCGGCCGTGGGCAGCCAGCTCGCGTTCGGCATCGGGGTGCGACCGGGGCGACTGGAGCTGGCTCTGGGACCGCTGCGCCGGGGGAGCGTGGAGCGCCTAGCGCGGGACGGCAAGGATGGGCAGCGCGCGTTTCCTCTGGTCAGGCTTCTCGATGAGCTCTCCTCCGAGCCCGCCGGCGAGGGGGAGCTCTTGCGCGCAGTCGTCGCCGACCGGCGGCGGCCCGAGCGCTGAAGGCGAGATCGCCCGGTTCTCAGTCGCCCGCGAGGAGCTCCTCGGGCGAGGAGGCGACGGCGAGGCGCTCCCCGATTCCGGTCAGGTTGAGAAGGCGGCGCACCTGCGAGCCGCCGCCGGCAAGGCCGAAGCGCCGACCGCGCTCCTCCGCCTGCTGATGGGCCTTGACGAGCACGCGCAACCCGGTCGAGTCGATGAACTCAAGCTCCCGCAAATCGACGATCAAGGGCCCGCCTGCCCCCGCCAAGATCCCATCGAGCTCCCGTTCGAGCTCGGGACTGCTGGCCAGATCGAGCTCGCCGGCAACGCGCAGCACGGTTGCCTCGCCGCTCTCGCTCTTCTGCACGCTGAACCGGTCTGGCATCCAGACCGAGGGTAGCGACCATTCGCGCCGTCAGTCGGCGAGCGTGGGCGCCGCGCTTGCGGAGCGAGCTGAAGCTCTTCGAGCAAGGAGGTTTGAGGAGCGAGCCGAGCGGCAAGGATCGGGCGAATGATGAGGGGATGGCGATGACCGCGGTTGCGATGCTCGGAGCGGGCACGATGGGGGCCCCGATGGCGCGCCGGATGCTGGCGCACGGCCTCAAGGTGCGCCTTTGGAACCGAACTCCCGAGCGGGCGCAGGCGCTTGAGCGCTACGGTGCGGAGATCTGCCGCGAGCCGCAGCAGGCGAGCGCCGGCTCCGACTTGCTGGTGACAATGCTCGCCGATGCGCCGGCCGTGCTCGACGCCGCCGCGGCCGCCCTGGATGCGCTTGCGCCAGACGCCGTTTGGGTGCAGACAAGCACGGTTGGGCTCGAGGGCACAGCGCGATGCGCCGAGCTGGCAGCGCGCCACGCCGTGCGCTTCGTCGACGCGCCGGTGCTCGGGACGCGTGAGCCGGCCGAGCGCGGGGAGCTCGTGGTGCTCGCCTCCGGTCCGCAGGAGGTGCGCTCGCGCTGTGAGCCGGTGTTCGAGGCGATCGGCAAGCGCACCCTTTGGCTGGGCGAGGCCGGCGCGGGAACCCGCTGCAAGCTGGTGGCGAACAGCTGGGTCGTCGGCGTTGTCGGCGTGCTGGCGGAGACGATCGCGCTGGCCGAATCCCTCCAGGTCGACCCCGAGCGCCTCTTCGAGGCGCTTGCGGGCGGCCCCCTCGACCTGCCCTATGCTCGCCTCAAAGGACGGATGATGATCGACCGCGCCTTCGAGGATCCCCAGTTCCGCCTGGCGTTGGCGCGCAAGGACGCGGAGCTGATGCTGGCGGCGGCTGACGCCGGCGGTCTCCAGGCGCCGATTCTGTCCGCCGTCGCGTCGGCGCTACACCGCGCCGAGCGAGCGGGCCACGGCGCGCTCGACATCGCTGCGATCTTTCTGGCGACGCGCACCAGCTAGCCGCGGTGCTCGAGCAAGCCGGCGAGCACCCGACAGCGGAGCTGATCGACCCCGTGGCGTCTGCTGCGGTCGGCCATCGCGCGAGCCGCGGCGCTGGCGGCGAGGAGGGTTTTCGGGCGCGGTGGCGGGGTAGGCTGGGGAGGCGAGCGAAGCCGGCAGGCGAAAGGAGGATCAGGTGGCGATACAACACAGCACCCACGGCGTGCTTGCCCCGGAGAACAACGAGCGGCGCGAGGAGATCCTGCGCATGCTCGAGAAGGCCTACTGGATGGAGATCGAGACGGTGATGAGCTACATGGCCAACTCGATCAACCCCGACGGAGTCAGAGCGCAGGAGATCATCGAGTCGCTGCGCGAGGACATCCAGGAGGAGCTCGGGCACGCGCGGCAATTCGCCGAGCGGATCAAGGAGCTCTACGGGGTCGTGCCCGGCTCGATGGACTTCCATGCCGAGCAGAGCTATCTGCAGCCGCCCGAGCACCAGACGGACATCGTGCACGTGATCAAGGGGGTGATCGAGGCGGAGACCGGCGCGATCGACTACTACAACCAGATCATCGAGCGCACCGAGGCGATCGACCCCGTCACGCAGGACATGACGATCCAGATCCTGCACGACGAGGAGGGGCATCGACGGCTGTTCGAGGGGTATCTGCGCGAATACGAGGCGGAGGGGCTCGCCTGAATGCTCGGTGCCGGTTCGGGGCTGCGCCGCCAGCTCGGCCAGGCGGTCGCCCAGCACGGTGAGGCGGTGGGGGGTCGCCCTCAGCCCTCGCCGGCCTGAGCCCGCTCAGCCCGCGGTGGCGGCGAGCGCGTCCGCCTCGAGTTGGCGGATCAGTCGCAGCCGCTCGCTGCCCCCCACCCACACGTCGGGGCGCTCGCTGCCGACCGATACGCGATGGCAGGGAAGCAGGATCGGCACCGGATTTGAGCCGAGCGCAAAGCCGCAGGCGTAGGCCTCGATCTCAACCCCGAGCCGGTCGTATGAGCGCGGCGTTCCATAGGGAATTGCGCGCGTCGCCTCAAGCGCCCCGGCGCTTGCCTCCTCCGCCCGTATCCAGTCGACCTGATCGCGCCAGGGGTCGCGCCAGCCGGCGAAGTACTGCGAGACCGTCTCGCTCGCACGCTGTGCCCGCTCATGGGCGGCTCGCGGCCCGCGGCGCGAGCGAGCACGGGCGTGCAGCAGCTCGGCGTCGGCGTGATCCTCAAAGGCGATGCGAACGACTCCCCGCGCCGAGGTCGCCAGCAGCAGCGTTCCCAGCGGCGAGGGAAGCGTGATGCAGGCCAGCGCCCGGAGCAGCTCCTCGTCCAGCTGCGGCTCGCGCAGCATCGCCCGCGCGCCGTCCTCGAGCCCGCGCTTGTAGGAGCAGCACTCCTTGCAGACCCCCTCCGCAAGCGTGCTCACGCGCTCGACGAGGAAGCCCTCAAGCGCAGTGGGGGAGGCGTTCAGGTTGACGTCGAACAGCCGCAGGCACAGACGGCAGCGGAAGTGGTCGTGCGGCTCGGTGTTGGTCTCGTAGCGAATCGGCTCGGAGCTGCCGACGGAGGCGAGCAGCCCCAGCTCGGCGAGCTCGGCAAGGGTCGCGTAGACGGTGCTGCGGCGAATCTCCGGGACGACCGTGCTCGCCAGCGAGTGGACCTCATCGGCGGACAGGTGCTCTTCGGCCCTTCCCGTGAAGGCATTGAGGATCGCGCGCCGCTGCGGCGTGACCCGCAGGCGCCGTGCGCGCAGCTGCTCGATCGGATCTGGGCTCATCGGCCCGGCTGCATCTTCGTGGACGGATTGCTGGGCAGGTCTTGGTGGCTACCGGCCGGCGCGGTTGCCCGCGCCGTGAGCAGCGAACGACGATATCCTATCTCAGACTTATTCCGAAGTACGACGAAGACGCCACTGATCGCGAAGGTGAGCACCACCGACGAGCTGTTCGTGCGCTGGCAGCGCGATCGGGATCGCGCGGCCCGTGACGAGCTGGTGGAGCGGTACATGCCGCTGGCCCGCAGCCTCGCGCGCCGCTACATCGGCGCGCGCGAGCCGCTTGACGACCTCCAGCAGGTCGCGAGCCTCGGCCTGCTCAAGGCGATCGATCGCTTCCAGCCGGCGCAGGGCAACGCGTTCTCCTCGTTCGCGGTGCCGACGATCCTGGGCGAGCTGAAGCGCTACTTCCGCGACTACGGCTGGTCGGCACACGTACCGCGCGGTGCCCAGGAGGCGGCGCTCAAGGTCGAGCGGGCGCAGCAGCGCCTGGCCGGTGCGAGCGGACGCTCGCCGAGCGTCGCCGAGCTTGCCGAGCACCTCGAGTGGAGCGTCGAGCAGGTGCTCGAAGCGCTCGAGGCGGGCTCCGCGCATCACTCGATCTCGCTCGAGACGCCCACCGAGGCCGATGGCGAGGACCACCAGACGCTCGGCGATTCGATCGGGGTCACCGATCGCGAGCTGGAGTCGCTTGAGGAGTCGCTGAGCTTCGCGGCTGCCGCACGGGCGCTCGACAAGCGCGAGCAGCGGGTGTTGGCGCTGCGCTTTGTCGAGGATCGCACGCAGAGCGAGATCGCGGCAATTCTCGGCGTCTCGCAGATGCAGGTCTCACGTATCCTGCGTCGAGCGATCGAGCGCCTGCGCCGCGAGCTCGACAGCGGCGAGCCCCCTTCATTCGACGAGGGCGGTGCTCCGCCCGGTGCGCGTCGACCCCCGATCGGGCCGGAGCCCGCACCCTGAGCGTGGCCGCTGCGCGCCGTCGGGTCGCCAGCGAGCAGGCTCAAGCCCGGAGCGCGCGCGGTGCAGCGTTTCAACGAATTGGACTGGTTTATCCTCGGCGGCTCGGGTAAAACCCATCTGGTGAGCGACGAGCTTTCAAACGACGAGCGCGAAGAGCTGATCGAAGCGGCCCTCGAGGAGCCGATCGGAACGCCGCAGGCGCTGGCCGAAGCCCTGATCGAGCGGGCGAACCGCAGCGAGGAGCGTTGCATCCCCCTGTCTGATTTCAGCGAGCTGGTGCAGGCGCAGGGCCTGAGCGATGAGGAGGTGCAGATGCTGCACGAAGCCCTCGAGGAGGCGGGCGTGGAGGTGCGGGATGACTGCGGCCACGACGGCGTCGAGCCGACGCGCTACCAGAACGGCGAGCTGGCCGCGCGCACCACCGACGCGATGACGCTGCTGATGCGCGAGGTGGGCCGCTACCCGCTGCTGACGCGGGAGCAGGAGGTCGAGCTCGCCAAGCGGATCGAGCGCGGCGACCTCGAGGCCAAGGAGCGGATGGTCAACTCCAACCTGCGGCTGGTGATTGCAAACGCGCGCAAGTACCAGGGCCGTGGCCTGCCGCTGCTCGACCTGATCCAGGAGGGGGTGCTCGGGCTGATTCGCGCGGCCGAGAAGTTCGACTACCGCAAGGGCTACAAGTTCTCGACCTACGCGACCTTTTGGATTCGCCAGGCGATCCAGCGGGCGATCGACAACGGCGGGCGCACGATCAGGCTGCCCGTCAACCTCGAGCAGCGCGAGCGGCGCATCGCACGGATCGAGCGGGAGCTTGCCGGGCGCCTCGGGCGTGACCCAACCGAGGCCGAGGTCGCGCAGGCGGCTGGCATCGACCCCGACGAGTTGGCGGCCGCGCGCGATATCAGCCGCGTGATCACGAGCCTCGACCGGCCTGTGAGCGAGGACCCGGAGGCGAGCTCGCTCGGCGAGCTTCTGCGCTCCGACCAGCCAGAGCCCTCGGAGGAGGTCGAGATAGCGCTGCGCGAGGAGGCGATCCAGAAGGCGCTCCAACGCCTGCCCGAGACCGAGCGCAAGGTGGTGCAGCTGCGCTACGGAATCGGCGGGCGCGAGCCGGTCTCGCTGGGCGAGCTGAGCCGCCGCCTGGGACGTAGCCAGCGCGAGGTGCGCGCGCTCGAGCGCCGCGCGCTCGAGGAGCTCGCCCAGGCACGCGAGCTCGAGGCGCTGCGCCAGGCTGCCTGATGCTCGGCCTCCCGGACGAGGTGAGCGCGCTGCTGTTCGACCTCGACGGGGTGCTCACGCCGACCGCAGCGATCCACGCGCGCGCCTGGAAGCAGACGTTTGACGCCTTCCTGCGCGAGCGCTCCCGCCGGACCGGCGAGCAGTTCCGGGAGTTCGCGCTTCCGGAGGACTACGACGAGTACGTCGACGGCAGGCCGCGTCTGGACGGAGTGCGGACGTTTTTGGCCTCGCGCGGGATCGAGCTGCCCGAGGGAAGCCCGGACGACCCGCCCACCGCCGAGACGGTCGCGGGCCTGGGCACGCGCAAGAACGAGCTCGTCCAACAGCTGATCGCGCGGGAGGGCGTCAGGCCGTATGAGGGCTCCCTCCGCTACCTGCGCGCCGCGCGCGGACGCGGCCTGCGCTGCGCCGTCGTCTCTTCGAGTGCCAACTGTCGCGCGGTGATCGCCTCGGCCGGCATCGCCGACTGCTTCGAGGCGGTCGTCGACGGCGAGCTCGCCCGGCGCGAGGGGCTTGCGGGCAAGCCCGCCCCCGACACGTTCCTCGCCGCCGCGCGGCTCCTAGGCGTCCAGCCTCGGCAGGCGGCGGTGTTCGAGGATGCGCTCGCGGGCGTGCAGGCCGGACGCGCCGGCGGCTTCGCGATCGTGATCGGCGTCGACCGCGCCGGCCAGGCGCAGGCGCTGCGCGAGCACGGCGCCGATCGGGTGGTCGCCGACCTCGCCGAGTTGCTCGAGGAGCCCTAGCTTGTCCCACCGGCGCCTGATCGTGCGGCCTTGGAGCGTCGCCGAGGTCGGCCTTGAGCTTGACGCGCTCGCCTGGAGCGAATCCGTGTTCGCGCTCTCGAACGGTCACATCGGGATGCGCGGCAACCTCGAGGAGGGCGAGCCGGTCGGCATCCCCGGCACCTACCTGAACGGTTTCTACGAGACGCACCCGCTGCCGTATGCGGAGAGCGCTTACGGCTACCCGGAGGCCGGCCAGAGCATCGTCAACGTCACCGACGGCAAGTTGATCCGGCTGCTCGTCGACGACGAGCCATTCGATCTGCGCTACGGCGAGCTGCTCTCACACGAGCGCGAGCTCGATCTGCGCGCGGGCGTGCTGCGGCGCAGCGCGCACTGGCTCTCGCCCGCGGGCAAGGGCGTGCGGGTGCGCTCGACCAGGCTCGTGTCGCTGGTCGAGCGGGCGGTGGCGGCGATCGCCTACGAGGTGCAGCCGGTCGGCGACGCCGCGCGCATCGTGGTGCAGTCCGAGCTCGTCGCCAACGAGCCGATCGAGACCGACGCGGGCAAGGACCCACGCGCCGCGGCGGCGCTCCGCGAGCCGCTTGAGCCCGAGTACCAGGGCCAGCACGAGCTGCGCGCCGAGCTCGTGCACCGCACCCGCTCGAGCGGTCTGCGGATGGCCGCCGGCATGGATCACGTGCTCGACGGGCCGAAGGGGACGCGGACCACGGTCGAGACCGAGCCCGACCTGGCGCGCGTGACGATCTCGACCGAGCTGGCCGCCGGCGAGAGCCTGCGACTGGTCAAGCTGATCGCCTACGGCTGGTCCAGCAGGCGCTCGCGATCGGCGCTCCGCGACCAGGTGATCGGCGCCCTTGCCGAGGCCCGGCGCACGAGCTTCCGAGGGCTGTGCGCAGCTCAACGCTCCTACCTGGACGCCTTCTGGGAGCTCGCGGATGTTGAGATCGACGGTGACGAGGCTTTGCAGCAGGCGGTTCGCTTCGCCCTCTTTCAGGTGCTCCAAGCCTGCTGCCGCGCGGAGCAACGGGCGATCCCCGCCAAGGGGCTGACCGGCTCCGGCTACGAGGGCCACACCTTCTGGGACATGGAGACCTACACGCTGCCGGCGCTCTCCTACCTGCTGCCCGGCGCAGCGCGCGACGCGCTGCGCTGGCGCCACCAGACGCTGGGACAGGCGCGGGAGCGGGCGCGGGTGCTCGGGCTCGAGGGCGCCACCTTCCCGTGGCGGACGATCTCCGGCGAGGAGTGCTCTGGGTACTGGCCGGCGAGCACCGCGGCCTTCCACATCAATGCCGACATCGCCGATGCCGTGCGACGCTACGTGGCGGCGACCGACGATCGTGAGTTCGAGCGCGGCCCGGGGATCGAGCTGTTGGTGGAGACCGCCCGGCTCTGGCGCTCGCTCGGCCACCACGACCCGACGGGCGCGTTCCGGATCGACCGGGTGACCGGGCCGGACGAGTACACCGCGCTCGCCGACAACAACGTCTATACGAACCTGATGGCCGCTCGCAACCTGACCGAGGCCGCCGAGGCCTGCACGCGCCACCCGGACCGGGCCAGGGAGCTCGGCGTGGATACCGAGGAGGTGGCAGCCTGGCGCGATGCGGCCGCGGCGATCTGGATCCCGTCCGACCCCGAGCTTGACGTCACGCCCCAGTGCGACGGCTTCACGCGGCTGCGGGAGTGGGACTTCGAGAACACTCCGCCGGATCGCTATCCGCTGCTTCTGCACTACCACAACTACCTGCTCTACTCGAGCCAGGTGGTCAAGCAGGCCGACCTGGTGCTGGCCCTGTATCTGTGCGGCGAGCGCTTCACGCCCGAGCGCAAGCGCGCCGACTTCGATTTCTACGAGCGCATCACCGTGCGCGACTCATCGCTGTCGGCGGCGATCCAGGCGATCGTCGCGGCCGAGGTCGGCCATCTCGAGCTGGCGGAGGGGCTGTTCGCCGAGAGCGCGCTCCTGGATCTCGAGGACCTCGCGCGCAACACCGAGCAGGGGATCCATCTCGCCGCGGCAGGGGGGACCTGGCTGGCGGCGGTCGCTGGCTTCGGCGGGTTGCGCGACCACGGCGAGCGGCTGCAGTTCGCGCCGACGCTGCCCTCCAGGTTGCGGCGGATGGCTTTCGGCATCGCCTATCGGGGGCGGCGGCTGCGCGTCTCGTTCACGCACGAGCGCGCTGAGTACCGGCTGCTCGAGGGGGAGGCGCTCGAGATCGTTCACCACGGCGAGGAGGTGCGGATTGAGGCGGAGGAGCCGCTGATCCTGCCGCTGCCGCGCCGCGAGCGCCTCCAGGCCCCGCCTCAGCCACCGGGACGGGAGCTGGGACGGCAGCACACGCGGGCGTGAGCTTGACGCGCCCGGAGGCGGCATCGCCCGGTGCCGCGCGCTCGTCCGAGCTCAATGTGATCGAGGCCGACGCGGCAACAGCGTTACTGCCGCTCCCCCTCCTCCTCGCCGCGCAGCAGTGGGAGCAGGCCGGTCAGCTCCAGCAGGCGGCGTGCCTGCGCCGGCAGCGTGCCGATCAGCTCGATCCGGCGCTCGCCCTTGGCCTCGCGCAGCGGCTTGACGATTGCGGCCAGGCCGGTTGAGTCGATGAACGCGACGCGCGAGAGGTCAAGGCGAACGCGGCGCGCGTGCTCAAGCTCCTGTCGCAGCGTGCGCGCCAGCTCGCCTGAGGTGGCGACGTCGAGCTCGCCCTCGACGGCGACCGTCGGCTCGGTTTGATCCGTGCGCTCGACGCGCACGCGGAACGGCGGCGGGGGAGAGTATGCCAAGGGTGCTCCGTGGTCCAGACAGCTTCGCTCAAAGCCCGGGTAGCCGCAGCCTAATCGACTGTCCCGACGCGATGGCGCCGCACTGCGCGAGCGTGGTCGTTTGGCGGAACGGCCTGCGGCCGCAGCCCGGGGCAGCGCCGCCGCAGAGGCGAGCGCGCCGACGCGGCTGCATGACAATTGCCTCCCTCGGGTAACTCCGCGGGCATGAGCGGTCCGAAGCCGGCGGCTTCAGAGCGGCGCGGAGGGCGCGCACCCGCCCATTGCCGGGTGTTGGTCGAGGACCCCGATCTTGCCGCGGCGCTGCCGCCGGCAGCGCGGGAGCGAGCAAGCCTTGAGTGCGTGGTCCCGCTACTGCGCCTGCCGCGGGGCAGGGTCTCGGCTCCCCCGCGGCTTCCCGGCGAGGGCGGGATCGGCCTGCTCGTGCTCGACGGTCTGCTGTTCCGGCGGGTCGGCATCGACGGCCGGTTCGGCGGCGAGCTGCTCGGTGAGGGCGATGTGCTGCGCCCGGGGTACGACGAGCAGGAGGCGAGCCTGGCTTTCACGACCGGCTGGCGGGTGCTTGAGACGAGCCGGATCGCCGTGCTCGACGCCCGCGCCGCCTACCGGTTGGCGCGCTATCCGGAGCTGACCGGCGCGCTCGTCGCGCGGGCGCTGGAGCGCTCGCGCAATTTCGCCGTCAACATGGCGATCGTCCACCAGCCGAAGGTGGAGCTGCGCCTGCACATGCTGCTCTGGCACCTGGCCGGGCGCTGGGGCCGCGTCGGCCGGGACGGCGTGCGCGTGCCGCTGCGCCTGACGCACGGGGTGCTGGCCGATCTCGTCGCCGCGCGCCGACCGACGGTGACCGGGGCCCTGGCGAAGCTGATCGCGCAGGGACTGGTGGCGCACGAGGCGAGTGGCTGGCTGCTGCGGGGAGCGCCACCGGGCGAGCTGCTCGAGGTCCGGCAGGTCTCGCTGACCCAGACGGACGGCCCAGCGAGGGCATCCGCCGCCCGGTAGCTTGAGCGGCGCTCAGCTAGGGGTCATGGAGGGGCCCGGCGAGGAGGGCTCCGCCGCCAGCCCCGGGCGTCGCGCTCCCGCCGGAGCGGCGATGGCAGCGCTCCGGGTCGCCGTAGAAGCCCTCCGGAAGGCGCTCGATCGCCCCTTGGCGGACGGCCTCCTCGAGCGCCTGCTCAAACGCCCCCTCGCGCCAGTCGCGGGCGCCCACCAGCGCCGCCAGCGCATCGCGGTGGAGGATGCCGTAAGGGGACAGCGCCAGCGCAAGGCGACGCACGTCGGCGCTCAGCAGCGCCCGGCGATGCTCCTCAAGCCATGCGGGCGTGGCGAGCCTGCTCGGCCCAGCGGGCGGATCCGGATCAGCCGATGCCATCGCACCTGCCCTCTCACCTCACGGCGACTGCTGTGCCGGCGGAGGGGGCCCGTGTGCCGCCAGGGGCGCACAGCGGCGTCTCGGCGCGCTCGCTGGCCCCAAGCAGCTCCGCCCCCACCCGGTCCAAATCCGGGTGGCGCACGTGATGCTCGTCCCCGATTGCGAGCAGCTCGTCGATCAGCTTCAGCACTTCACGATGGCTCTCGTCGGTGTGACGCCCGATCGATTTGACCGCCAGAAAGGCCGCGACGTCGATGTCGCGAGAGCGATGCCGGCCGTGCCGAAGCCGCCAGCAGACACGCGCCCAGCGGCTGCCCTGGGCGCGGCGCCGGGCGGCCCAGTCGCTCCAGTGACGGATCCGGCGCTGCTCGACCTCCGGCGCCGAGCGAGTGCCCACCACCCGGGCGGCCACGCCGTAGAGATCCTGGCGGCGGCGGTCGTCGAGCGAGTCGTTGTAGGCGCGCAGAAAGGCGGCGATCGCGGGCGATACCGACGCCGGGCGATCGCTGAACGGCTCGCCGGCGAGCATCGAAGCGAGCTCCATCACGCACGCTCCCTCGGCTGGCGAGGCGTGCTTGCCCCGGCCTAGGCGGACCGTCTGAAAGTGCGCGGGGCGGGGGCGCGACTGTGGCATGGCTACCTCTTGACCTCGAAGAACCTCTTTTCTCCTCCGCGTGCGCGGTGCCTCATCCGATGTCTTCACCACAACGTGCTCGCCCAATCGCATCCGCTGGCAGAAGGTCAGCAAAAGGACATATCGTTAGTTAGATGCTTACGGCGGGTAAGAAGAGAGTAGATCCGGAGCCCGGAAACCCGGCATCCTCCGGAGCCCGGAAGCCCGGCATCCGGATCCAACCGGACCGAAATCACCGATAGAAGGAGGTGAAGAGTGATCGAGCAGCACTCGAGGTCGAACTCGACCGTGCGCGTGAATCACCGGGACGTCGCGCCGGGGCTGACCGGCCTGCGCGCTGGCTACCTCGTCAAGCTGGTGCTGGCGATCTGCGCCGGCTTCGTGATCGTGGACACCTTCGCGTTCGCGGGGAACGCCCGCTTTGGCCTGAACCTCGCCTTCGGCATCGTGTTCGTCACCGTCGGCGCACTGTGGCTGATGATCGCGGCGATGACGCATGCCGAGCGGCTGGGCGGCCTGCGGGCATGGCTCACCGACCTGCCGCTGTCGGTGCTGACGATGATGATCGGCGTCTGGCAGATCGTCCAGGACTCGCTCTACAGCGCTGGCACCGCAAAGTGGATCTCGTTCGGCGACGCCTGTGTGGTGCTGGGCGCGGCACTGCTGGCGCTGGTCTTGCATGAGCTCTCGACCGAGCGCGTCGTGCACACGCTCGAGATCGTCACCGAGCCGGAGGCCGAGAGCCGCGAGGCCGGAGAGCAGGTTGAGGTCGCCCAGCACGTCGCCAACGGCCAGCGCGTGACCGTCTGACGGCGGCGTAAGGCGCCGTTTCCAGGCGCGACGGCGATGAGGCGGCAGCCGACCAAAGGTCGGCTGCCGCCGCGCTATTAATGCGCCATGAGCAGTGGGTCCGGACGGGCGCGGTGAGCACCGCGGTCGCACGCGCGCATCCGGGCGCCGGGAGTGGGCCGAGACGTGCGGGCGCCGGAAGCGGACCGAGACGATGACCAGGCTGGTGGCGCTCTCGGCGGCCTACGGGGCGGGTGGCAGCAGGATCGGCCCGGCGCTTGCCGAACGCCTTGGCGTGCCGTTCATCGATCGCGCGATTCCGCTCGCGGTCGCCGAGCGGCTCGAGGTCCCGGTGGACGTGGCCGAGGAGCACGATGAGACGGTCTCGCGCGGGCTGCTCGAGCGGATGCTGCAGGGGTTCGTCGGCGCTGACGCGGGTACCCCGATGGGACCTGTGCCTGAGTTGATCCTGGAAGAGGACTTCCGCCGGGAGACCGAGGCGGTGATCCGTCGCCAGGCGGCCGCTGGCGAGGGGGTGATCCTCGGGCGCGGCGCGGCGTTCCTGTTGCGCGAGAACCCCTCGGTCCTGCGCGCTCGACTGCACGGGCCGGCGGAGGCGCGCGTCCGCCGCGCGATGGAGCTGCAGGGGCTCGATGAGCAAACGGCGCGGCGCGGCCTTGAGCGGGCCGACCGCGCCCATGCGAGCTACGCCAAGCATTACGGCGTCAACATCAACGATCTCCGCCTCTACCACCTGGTCCTGGAGGCGACCGCGTTCGCCCTTGACGATTGCGTTGAGATGCTTGCCCAAGCCGCGCTTTCACTGGGGGAAAGCCGCGCAACCGTCTAAGAGGCGGGCGTTGGCTGGCTGGTGAGGCCAAAGGCAAGCGCCGGCGTCGCCCAGGGCGACGCCGGCGCTTGAGCTGCGTCCCGGTCTCGGGGGGAGCGCTAGGACCCCGAGCTGGTGCTGGTTTGGGGCGCGGTGAGGACCAGCTGGCGGACCGTGACCGTCCCGGCCGCGCTCTGATTGGCGCACTTCTTGCTGACTGCGGTGACCTTGCCGATCACCTTGACGTGGTCGCCGGCGGCCGGCGGGTTCGCTCCGTTGCCGAAGCGCACGCGGCTGTTGCTGAGCGTGTAGGTGACGTCGTTGCCCTTGTCGCTCTTGGCATGGTGGTTCGTGCGGGTCACGGCAACCGTGACCATGCCCGAATAAGTGCCATCGCTGTTCTGGGTCGCAGACCAGGAGACCAGCGTCCCCGTGGCGATGTAGGCAACCTTGCGCACCGCGCACTTATGCGATCCGCTTGGATGCGCGGGGTGGTTGGGGTGGCTTGGCTTTGCGAGCGCGGGGACTGCGCTTACGAGTGCGGCGCTGGCAAGCACTGCGCTGAACCTGGCGATGGCTCTCATCCGTTCTCCTTGATCGAGTGGCTTTGCTCTTCCTGTGGTTACGTCCGTTCGGTTGCTCAACGCGCGGACTCTCCCAAGGTCAGGACCAATCGACGTATGACCGAGCTTCCGCGCGGGATTTGGCGCGGTCAACGGCGGTCGTGTGCCGATCTCGCCAGCTTCCGCGCGCCCCTTGGCGCGATCAACCGGTGGCCGTGTGCCGATCTCGCCAGCTTCCGCGCGCCCCTTGGCGCGATCAACCGGTGGCCGTGTGCTGACCTCGCCGAAGCACGCCGTGCTGATCGTGGGGCGGTGCGCACCGTCCGCGGGCGCCCGAGGTTCCTCTAATCGGAGGGGCCGGCGGCTTTGGGGCTGGCGCCCGGCGTGAGCGAACTGCCGCCGCTAGGCGCGAACAAGCCCCCTTGGCCGCGGGCGGATGCGCCGCTGCGCATGGTCGAGCCGCTGGTGGCGCCGGCTCGAGCGCCGCGGAGGGCTGAGCCGCCGCCGCCGCCGCTTCCTTGTGCGTCCTGCGATCCGCCGCTGTTCGCAGACTCGGCGCTGCCTGCCCGCGCGCCCTGCGGTCCGCCTCTCGCGTGCAGGGCGCTCCCGCCTGCGCCGCCCGTGCCGCCTGCGCCAGGGCCGCTGCTTGCGCTGTGCTGTCCAGTCACGTGCTCTCTCCACCGCTGGGTCACACCCCGGCTCGCGGGGCCAACCGAGCCCCGCCACCCCAGGTCGGACGCACCCGCGCCGCTCGCGCGGCCCGCGCTCGCCCGCACGCCTGCCGAGGCGCCAGCCGGGCGCTCCTCCTGCCGCCCAGCTGGCGCTTGCCGAGCGCTTGCACCGGACCGAAGCTGCATCAGGGCGTCGGCCGCGCTTGTCCGTGCGGGTCCCTGCTCGCGCCCGCCGCGCCTGCTCTGGCCCGCCGCCCCGGGCGTCCCGCTCCCGCCGATTGCGCCGCCGATAGCTTGATCTGCCCGGGGCGGGGACAGCCCAAGTCCCGGTGGCAGCCCGGCGACGGCTCCGCCGAGCGCGCCAACGGCGAGCGTTCCGGCGAGCAGCTTGGAGGCCGCGCCCGAGCCTGCGAGCTTGCCGATCGCGGCCATGCCGGGTGAGCCGCCGGGCCCCGCCCCGGCGCTGCCGCCGGGTGCGGCCATGCCGGCTGAGCCGCCGGACCCTTCGCCGGCGCCGCCGCATCCGGCAACGCTCCGAGGGCCGCTCAGCAGACGCTCCAGCAGCGAGGCGGCCGCGGCTGGCGCAATCGGCGGCACCAGGGCCCGCAGCTGCCTGCGCCGGGCTGGGATTGAGGCGGCGAACGCGGCGCACGGAGCGCAGTTGCGCAGGTGGGCGCGCACGCGCCGGCCGCGCAGGATCCGCCGATCGCCGTCGGAGATCAGGACCCGCGCGGCCTCGCATTCCATCGCCCTGCCCTCGGCGAACTCAGAGAGCGCCTGGCGCGCCTCCAGGATCGCCTGCTTGGCGCCGCTCGTCGTGGTCTTCAGCGCCTGCGCAATCTCCACGTGTGAGAGCCCGTTCAGCTCGCGCAGCAGGAGCGCCGTGCGCGGGCGCTCGGGAAGCTCGGCGAGGTCGCTGAGGAGCAGCGCGAAGCGCTCGCGCCGCGCGGCCTCCTCGTCGGCTGCGGCCGCCGCCTGGCCGTCGGCGGGGGCCGGCTCGAGCTCGCGGGCACGACGGCGCATCGTCGAAATCGCCTGGTTGTGGGCGATCCGGAACAGCCACGGGCGCAGCGGCGCGTCGCGCTGGCCTCGCCGCAGCGCCGACAGCGCGGCGAGGAAGGTCGACTGGAGGGCGTCCTGGGCGTCGGAGTCCTCGCGCAGGATCGCGCGACAGTACCGATACAGAGGCTGGTGGTAGCGCTCATACAGCGTCGCCTCTGCACGTTTGCTGCCCCGCGCGATGTGGCGCGCCAGGAGCTCGTCGGCGCATGAGGAGAACCGAAGCGCCCCATCCGCTGGCAGCACGGCTTCCACGATCCATTAACTATCGGTTTTCCGGCTGGCAGGCTGTATACCGTTACGCTGGGGCTGGCATGGTGGCTGGCTTGCAACAGCCAAGCATTGGAGCACGCCGCGTGGGAGCCCCCGCGTGAGCGCTCCTCGGTACGGGCCCCCAGACGCCAGCCGTGCCCCGCGCTACACGGGGGTGCGCACGTTTGCGCGGCTCCCCCACGTGCCGCTGCCCGCCGAGGGCGTCGATGCGGCGGTCATCGGAATTCCGTTTGACACCGCCACGAGCTTTCGCTCCGGAGCGCGCTTTGGGCCGGAGGCGATCCGCTCGGCCTCGACCCTGTTGCGCCCCTACCACCCGGCGCTGCAGGTGGAGGTGTTCGGCGTGCTATCGGCGGTCGACGGGGGGGATCTCGAGATCACGCCCGGCAACGCCGTGCGCACGGCCGAGCAGATCGACGCCGGCCTGCGCCCCCTCCTCGCCGCGGGGATCGTGCCGCTGGTGCTGGGCGGCGATCACTCGATCGTGCTCGGCGAGCTGCGGGCGCACGCCGCGGTGCACGGCCCCCTGCCGCTCGTTCTGCTTGACGCCCACGCCGACACCTGGGACCAGTACTACGGCGAGCGCTACTTCCATGGCACGCCCTTTCGTCGCGCGGTGGAGGAGGGTCTGCTCATCCCAGAGCGCTCGTTGCTGGCGGGGATGCGCGGTCCGCTGTACGGGCAGGCCGACCTGGAGGTGCCGCGCGAGCTCGGCTTCGAGGTGATTCCCTGCGAGCAACTGCGGGCACTCGGGCCGCAGCGATACGGGGAGCTGGTGCGAGCGCGGATCGGCCGGGGACCGGCGTACCTGTCGTTCGACGTGGACGTGCTGGACCCGACCTGCGCTCCCGGCACCGGCACGCCCGAGGTCGCAGGGCTCGACGCGCGCGAGGCGCTCGCTCTGCTGCGAGCCCTCGCCGGGATCAGCTTTTGCGGCTTCGACGTCGTCGAGGTTTGCCCGCCATACGATTCGCCCGGACAGCTGACGGCGCTGCACGCTGCCGCGGTCGCCTACGAGCTGCTCGCGCTGCTGGCCGTCTCGCGACGCTGAGCGCCGACCCCCGACGCCGGCGCCGGCCGCCAGGCGCGCACCAAAAAGCCGCTCTTGCCTGGGGCGTTGATCTCCACCGGCTCGAATCCGCTCGCTCCAAGCATCAGCTCGAGCTCGCGGCGGCTGTAGTTGAAGATCGGGCAGTCGCCGAGCCACTCGTAGCGCACCTTCCGCACCGGCCCTTTGAGGAGCGACCACGTCGGGAACGAGCCGACCATGCAGCCGCCGGGCGCGCACAGCGCGAACATCCGTCGGCTGAAGCGATGCGGCTCCGGCAGGTAGTCGAACAGCCCAAGCGCCAGGACCACGTCGAACTGGCCCTCTAGCGGCTCCTCCAGGAAGTCGCCCAACACCAGCTGCGCCCGCTCCCCGAACCGCGCAAGTCGCGCGCGCGCAAGCTCGATCATCGGCTCGGCGAAGTCGATCCCCAGATAGCGCGAGGCGCCCGCCTCCAGCACGTGCTCGCCGATCCGACCCGAACCGCAGCCGACATCGAGCACCCGCGGGGAGCTGTACTCGCGCACCGTCCGCAGCGCCAACTGGCGCCGACGGAACAGGCCGGGGCGCAGCAGCCGCACGAGCGGTCGCTCGTCCTCGTAGAGATCGTCGAACTGTCTGGCGTGCGTGCGGAAGCGCTCACGCACCCGCGCCGGCGCGCTTGCTGAGCTGCTCATAGGCCTCACCATAGGTCATCAGTCGAAACCGCCCGGCGATCGCGCGTAGCACGGTGGGCGCGCGGCGGCGAGCGCTGTTTCGCTGCGCCGCTCGCAGCCTGGCATGCAGACGGGCGCCGGCCGGCAGGCCGGCGGTGGGCAGCGCGCGCAGCGGCTCGGGGTCGAGCTCTTGCGGATGGAGGTAGAGGCCCGCGTGCTCCCCCGCCCGCGCCAGGCCCGCCAACACGGCCCGCCTCGGCGCAAGCGCCCAGTACGAGGCGCCTCCCACCGGCAGCGCAACCCCGCCCAGGCGGCAGACCGCCACCGGAAATTCCCACAGCCCGGAGGGCTCGAGCCGCCGCGGTCCGCTGCCGTTGCGTCCAAGTCGCTCGCGCAGCAGAAAGCTGTCGTGCTCGCTGGCGTCGTAGGCGAACCCCTCGGCGGCGAGCGTCGCGTGGGCCCAGGGCGCGGCCGAGCGGGTGATTGAGAAGGCAGGCGCGCGATAGCCGACGGGCTCGCAACCGGTCAGCTCCGCGATCGTCGCGCGCGCGGCGCGCAGGTCTTGCGCAAACCGCTCCGGTCCTTGCGCGTGGACGGGCTCGTGGCGGTCGCCGTGGCAGGCGATCTCGTGGCCCGCCGCGGCGATCGCCCGCACAAGCTGCGGGTGCGCCCGGGCTGCGATCCCAAGCACGAAGAAGGTGCAGCGCAGGCCGAGCTCCTCAAGCAGAGCAAGCACCGCCTCGGTCTGGCGGGCGAGCGCAGGCCCCGGCCGCTCCCAGCGGGGGTCGCCCACCCGACGGCGCACGAGCTGGTGCCAATCCTCGAAGTCGACGCTCAAAAGCACTGTTCGCGAGGGCACGGAGCGAGCATCGCACACCTGCTCGCCGTTGGCCCCCAGCGCTCGCCAGCCGCTCGAGCGGGTCCGCGGGCGGGTGCGGCTAGCGTCCGCGTTCTGCCGCCCGCACCGCTGCCGCAAGCCCTTCGCTGCCAACCAGGTGGCCGAAGCTCGCGACGAGCGGCCGCACCGCCGCAACCCCCACCGCCCCGGTGCGCCCGAGCGCCTCGACCCGCACCTCCGAGCAGATCACGGCGCCTGCGCCCCCGTCAGGTACCGCCCAGTGGGCGAAGATCACGCGGGCGCAGCCGGGCTTGCGGAAGCGCGCGAACTCCTTGGCCCCGGCGAGCTCCGCGAAGTCTCGGCTCCAGATCCTGCCCGCAAGGCCTGCAACGAGCGCGCACTCTCCCTCCTCCAGCACCACGAACGGCGCGCGGCGGAAGAGCTCGCCGAAGCTGACTTCCGTGCCCGTTCCGGGAATCCGCCAGCGGATCAGGGGCCCCAGCAGCGCCGTCTCCGACAGCCTCGTCGCCTCCGCCGCCCGCCACAGCGCGGCTGGATCGGCGCGGGCGCCACGGCAGGCGCGCAAGCGCAGGGCTGGCGCCGAGATCCACCGGTCGAGGGCGGGCGATCTGGCTCCTCGGACGCCGACTCCCGGCATCATCCCATACATGATCCGCCATGCGCTTGCCCCGATTCTGCCTCCGGCAGCCGCCGCGCTCGGGCTCCGCCGCCGCTATCCGCGCTTGGCGGGCGTCGTCCTCTCATTCGACGACGGGCCGCACCCCGAGGGCACGCCCGCGGTGCTGGAGGCGCTTGCGGCCGCCGGAGCCCGCGCCCTCTTCTTCTGCGTGGGCGAGCAGGTCGAGCGCCGTCCCGAGCTTGCGCGGCAGATCCTCGGGGCGGGTCATGAGCTTGCGCTGCACGGCTACCGCCACCGGTTGCAGTTGCGCCTCACCCCGGCGCAGGCGCGCGCGGATCTCGAGCGCGGCCTGCGGACCATCGAGGACGCCTGCGGCGCGCGCCCGCGCCGCCACCGGCCGCCGTACGGGATCTACAGCCCGGCGGGGCTGGCGGCGACTCGCGAGGCGGGGCTCGAGCCGTTGCTGTGGTCGCGCTGGGGCAAGGACTGGCGGGCGCTGACCACGCCCGAGCGGATCGCCCGCCGCTGTCTTCGCGAACTTGCGCCCGGCGATGTGATCCTCCTGCACGACGCGGATTTCTACAGCGCGCGTGGCTCACATCGGCGGACAGCCGTGGCGCTCAAGCTGATCCTGAGCAGACTCACATCCGCGAAACTCGCTACCGTGCTTCCGGCTTGACCGAGGGCAGTCGAGGCGCATCCGGGAGGCGACCCGAAGCGCCACCTCCCGCCCGCCCGCGAACCGTAGGGGCCGCCATGGCTTTTTTCAGACGATGACCACGACGCCTGCTGAGCAACGAGATTTCTCGCGCTTTGCGATCGGCTTCGACCATCGCGACCGTCCGCGGCTGCATGCGCTGATCGACGAGGTCCTCGACTCCGAGCGGTGGACCGAGGGGCCGCTGACGGAGCGCTTCGAGACCGCCTGGGAGCGCTGGAACGGCGCGGGCGCGGTGGCGCTCTCGAGCTGGAGCGGCGGCGCGCTGGCAGCTTTGCAGTTCGCCGGGGTCGGTCGGGGCGACGTCGTCCTCTGCCCGTCGAACACGTTCATGGCAACGCCGCTCGCGGCGCTGCACCTCGGCGCCGAGGTGGCGTTCGTCGACTGCAACCGTGAGGACCTCTGCGCGAGCTTTTCCGACTTCGAAAAAAAGGCCGCCCGGCGCAAGCCGAAGGCGGCCTTCATCGTCCACATCGGCGGGCACATCGCCTTCGACGTCGAACCGATCGCCGCGCTCTGCGCCGAGCTTGGGATCTTCCTGATCGAGGATTGCGCGCACGCGCACGGCGCCGAGTGGCACGGCCGCCGCCCTGGCACCTGGGGAGACGCGGGCATCTACTCGCTGTACGCCACCAAGACGATCGCAACCGGCGAGGGCGGCGTGCTCGTCTCCCGCCGCCCGGAGGTCCTCGAGTTCGCGCGGGCCTTCCGCAACTACGGCAAGCCCGAGCACCGCGTGGCAGGGCTCAACTTCCGGATGAGCGAGTTCACTGCCGCCGTCGGGCTGATCCAGATCGAGCGGCTGCCTGAGATCGTCGCGTGGAAGAACTCGGTCGCGCGGCAGGAGCTCGACCCCCGCTACCCCGCCCATCTCGAGCTGCCGGACGGCATGACCTCAGGCCTCTACAAGTACATCGTCTTCGACTGGCTCGAGCGCTCGAGCGGCCGCGTCTACGAGCAGCCCTGCCACCGCATCCTCGGTCGCCACGAGGAGCCGCTGCCCAATTCCGACTGGGTCGCACGCAACCATTCCTGCGTACCGCTGTACTACAGGCCGGAGGCGCGCGCTTGAGGGTTCTCGTCACAGGGGGATCGGGGTTCATCGGCTCGCACGTGGTCGACAAGCTGCGCGAGCGCGGCCACGAGCCTGTGATCTACGACCTGCGCCCCTCCCCCTGGCATCCGCAGGGCACCGTCGAGCAGGTGCTCGGCTCGATCACCGATCGCGAGGCGCTGGAGCGTGCGCTGAGCTCCTGCGAGGCGGTGGCGCACCTGGCTGCGGTAGCCGACGTCAACGACGTCCACGCCTCGCCTGAGGACGCCGAGCGCGTCAACGCGCGTGGCACCGTCGCCGTGCTCGAGGCCGCGCGGCGGGCGGGCGTCAAGCGGATCCTTTACGCCTCGACGATCTGGGTCTACTCGGACTGCGCCGATGAGCAGGTCGACGAGGACACGCTTCTGCCGGCGCCCAGCCACCTCTATACGAGCACAAAGCTCGCCGGGGAGCTGTACTGCAAGGCATACCAGGAGCTGTACGGGATCGACTACACGATCCTTCGCTTCGGCATCCCGTATGGGCCGCGCGCGCGGGAGGCGGCGGTGATCCCGGCGTTCGTCTCGCGCGCGCTGCGCGGCGAGCCGCTGACGCTGGCGGGCGACGGAATGCAGTCGCGACGCTTCGTCTACGTGGAGGATCTGGCGGAGGGGGTGGCCCTCGGGCTTGCGGATAGGGCCCGCAACCGCGTCTACAACCTGGCCTCCGAGGAGAACGTGACGATCAAGCAGATCGCCGAGACCGTGCGGGAGCTGATCGGCGATGTCGAGATCGTCCACACCCCGGCACGGCCCGGTGACTTCAACGGCAAGGTCGTGTCCTCCGAGCGCGCGCGGCGCGAGCTCGGCTGGCGTGCGCAAACGCCATTCGTCGAGGGCGTGCGCCGCTACGTGGAATGGCGGCGGGAGCAGGAGGCGCTCGCGGCGGCACGCGAGCAGTCGGCGGTGATCCCCGCGGGCGAGCCGGATGCTGAAGCGCTGCCGCGCAAGGTGCTGATCATCTCAGCCGACATCGGCGAGGGCCACGACCTGCCGGCGCGGGCGCTTGCGCGTGAGTTCCACGACGAGGAGCCTGACGCTCAGATCTCGATCGTCAACGGGCTGCCCGCGATGGGGCCGTTCGTGACCAGGGCGCTGCGCGAGAACTCGCAGTTCATGTTCCGCTGGCTGCCCTGGCTGTTCGATCTGCAGTACGCGCTGTTCATGTACTTCTGGCCAACCCGCTGGCTCGCGCGCCGGCTGCTGTGCGCGTTCGGCCGACGCGGGTTGATGCGGCTGATCCGCGCCCACGACCCCGACCTGATCGTCTCGACCTACCCGGGGGTGACCGCCGTCCTCGGCGAGCTGCGACGGCGCGGCCGCCTGAAGGTGCCCTGCTACTCGTCGATCACCGATCTGGCCGGACTGCACTTCTGGGCCCATCCGGGGATCGATCTGCACTTCGTTACCCACCCTGAGTCGATCGACGAGGTCGAGCAGATCGCCGGGCCCGGGAGCGTCCGCTGGGCCAAGCCTCCGACCTCGCCCGCGTTCCTCGCCCCCCGCTCCCGCGCGGACGCGCGGCGCTCGCTGGCCCTGCCCGCCGATGCTCGCGTGATCGCGGTATCCGGCGGCGGCTGGGGGGTGGGCGACCTCGCCGGGGCGACGCGAGCGGCGCTCGAGCTTGTGCCCGACGCGATCGTGCTCTGCCTGTGCGGGCGCAACGATGAGCTGCGCCGGCGCATCGCCGAACGCTTCCCGGACGAGCCGCGCCTGCGGCTGATGGGCTTCACCGACCGGATGGGCGACGTGCTCGCAGCCGCCGATGCGCTGATCCACTCGAGCGCCGGGCTGACCGTGCTCGAGGCGATCATCCGCGGCTGCCCGGTCATCTCCTATGGCTTTGGCGTCGGCCACGTGCGTGCCTCGAATCGGGCGCTGCGCCGCTTCGGCCTGGCGCAGGTGGCCGCGCGGCTCTCCGACCTCGGGCCGGCGTTGGAGCGGGCGCTCGAGCACCGGCCCGAGCCTGATCAGAGCTTTGCGCGCCGGCCCTCCACCGCCTCGCTGATCCTGAGCTCGGAGCGGCGGGTGCGGCCGCTGCCCGCCTGGCGCGTGTTGGCGGCGCGGTTTGCCGCCACCGCCGCCGCAACCGTGGCGCTTGGAGGCTGGCTGATGAGCGCTGGCGCCTCATACAGCCTGGTCTCGCGCTTTGCGCACATCCGGCCGGTCACCCGAGTGAGCATCTACCGGCCGGAGGTTGGCGTGCTCGTCGACGCGCGCGCGCGGCAGCTGCCGGCGCTGGCGCGGGAGCTTGCGGCGCGGGGGATGCACGTCTCATTTGCGGTGCAGGAGTCGGCGAGCCGCGCGAACCAGAGCGTCAGCGCGTACGGCGACCAGGCGGTGCCGCTCCTCTCCGGGGGCGGGCTCCTGCGCTGGCTGCGGACGGGTGCCGAGCTGCACGCGCTGCTGCGCTCGAGCGGCGCGCGCGGGCACTTCCTCTACGCCTCCTCGGGCCCCAGCCTCGGGCAGTGGCTGGTGGCCCACGACGCCGGCGGGCGCCTCGTCGGCGGCGCCGTGCTCGTGCGCGACTGGGACGACTTCCGGGCGCACCTGCATCCCGGCGAGGTGATCGAGGTCTCGGCCGAAGCCCCCGATGCGCTCGCGCTGCTACAACGGCTGCAGGGGGAGCTGCGCTCGCTCGGGCTGCACGCCGTTCCGGTTGGGCGGCTGATGCGCGACGCCGGACAGCAGGTGTGATCTTGGGGTCCTCAGCCGCGAGCACCTGGGCGAGGACCGGTGGGCGGAGGGCTGCACGGGGTCGCCTGGCTACCAGTGCACGCCGCGCGTCGCCTGGATGAACGCGCGCTCCTCGAGCGTCTCCCGCTCGCGCCGCTCGCCCTCTTCGGGGATCAGCCTGATCGCCTGTCCCAGCACGATGTCCTGCGCGCCCGGCGCGACCGCGTAGGTAAGCTGCCCGAGCGCCCCGAGCGGTGTCGAGATCCGCTTCGGGCGCTTGCGGATCGCATCGCAGATCATCTCTGCGGCCGCCTCGGGACTCAGGGCGGGGAAGCGATCGTACATGCGTGTCGGGGCGATCATCGGGGTGCGCACGAGCGGCATGTAGATCGTGGTGATATGCACCCCGTCGGCGATGATCTCCGCCGAGATGCAGCGCGAGAAGGCATCGAGCGCCGCCTTGGAGGCGACGTAGGCGGCGAAGCGCGGCGTGTTTGTCTGCACGCCGATCGAGGAGATGTTGATGATGTGGCCGCTACGGCGGGCGCGCATGGCCGGCAGCAACGCAAGGATCAGCTTGACCGGACCGAAGTAGTTGATCTGCATCATCCGCTGGTAGTCGTGGAAGCGACCGTAGGAGCGGTGCACGGAGCGGCGAATTGAGCGGCCGGCGTTGTTGACGAGGATGTCGACGGCCCGATGGCGCTCGAGCACCTCGGCGGCCATCCGGTCGATCTCCTCCATGTCGGTCAGGTCGCAGGGATACACGCTCGCGCTGCCGCCGCTGCGCACGATCTGCTCGGCGACCTCCTCGAGCTTTTCGCGTGTGCGCGCGACCAGGAGCGTATGCCCGCCGGCTGCGCCGATCTTGAGGGCCGCGGCGCGGCCGATCCCCGAGGAGGCGCCGGTGATCATGATTGTGCGGTTACGAACCGAGCTGGCCAGCGAAGGGGCGAGCAGCTCCCCCGCGCCCGGGATGCGCTGGCCGAAGGCGCGCAGCGTCCGGATCCCTTGCGAGGTGAGCCCGGTGATATCCGGAAGCGCCACGGTGAGCGCAAGCTACACGATGCGGGTGGCTTCCGACCGTCGCCTATGCGAACATTTGTTCGATGATCGTCTGCGTGCTGCTCCCGCGCTTCGAGCTCTTGGTCGCCGTGCGCGACCGGAGCGAGCTGCTGCAGGCGCCGGTGGCGCTGGCGCCGGAGCCGGGGGGTGCGCAGCGGGTAGGGGCGGTGTCATCCGCCGCTGGGGCGTTCGGCATCCATGCCGGGATGCGGCTGGGTGAGGCGCTCGCGCGCTGTCCCCGGTTGACCCTGGTGCCACCCGATCCCGCAGGCGTCGCAGACGCCTGGGAGCGCCTGCTCAAGCGTCTGGAGGGAATCGGCGCGACGGTCGAGTCCGAGCGCCCCGGCGTTGTCTGCTTCGATGCGCGCGGGCTGCTGCGCCTCTACGGGGTTGGCTTGGGGTCCGACAGGGGTGCCACCTTGGGCCCAGCCCGCGCCGCCGACGCACTTGAGTCGGTGCTGGCGGCGACTCGGCGGGCTCTGCGGATGTCAGCGCGGATCGGAGTTGGACCGACGCGCTTCGCCGCCACTGCGGCGGCCGTGCAGACGCGGGTGCGTCGGCCGCTGATCGTAGCTGGCGGGCGCGAGCAGGCGGCCGCATTCCTGGCGCCGCTCGCGGTCTCGCTGTTGCGCTGCCACCCGGCGCTGGCGGAGCTGCCCGAAGCGCTCGAGCGCCTCGGGGTGAGGACGCTGGGCGAGCTTGCGGGGCTGCCGCGGACGGCGCTCGCCGATCGCTTCGGCGCTCGCGGCGTCCTGGCTCACGAGCTTGCCAGCGGCGAGGATCGACCGCTTCGCCCGCGTGTGCCAGGCGAATGCCTGAGCGAATCGCTCATGCTGCCCGAAGCGGCCTCGGGCGTCCAGCTCGAGCGGGCGCTCGGCCTTCTGATCGATCGGCTGCTCGCGCGTCGCGAGCGGGAGGGGCGGACGTTGCGCGCGGTGGTGCTCTCGGCTGCGCTGGTGGAGGGCGGAGGGACCTGGCGGGAGCGGGTTGCTTTCCGCGAGGCGCTCGCCGACCCTGTGCGGATGCGCCTCGCGCTGGCGCCCCGGCTCGCTCTGCTGCCGGCGCCGGCGCAGCAGCTGCGCCTTGCCGTCGAGCGCTTCGGACCAGCGGCTGGCGAGCAGCGGAGGCTGCTGGAGGACTCCGCGGCGGCGCGGCGAACCCGCCTGCGCGAGGCGGTCCGCCAGGCCCGTGCTGCAGTTGGTCCCGAGGCGGCGCTACGCGTGCTGGAGGTCGATCCGGCCTCGCGCTTGCCCGAGCGTCGTGCGGTGCTGACGCCGTTCGAGCCGTGAGTGCAGCTGTGTCGGCCGGCGTTGGCTTGCCTGTCATGTTCGCGACATGAGCGGTCCGCGCCGCCTTGGCGTCCCGCGCCGGGTCGCCGTCTGCGCGGGCGATGATGGCGCCCCGCGGATGGTCGACGGGCACGTGGTCGAGGCCGTTCGCGAATCCTGGCTGATCGAGGACCGCTGGTGGACCGAGCGGCCGATCAGGCGGCGCTACTGGGAGGTGCTGAGCGCCGGCGGTCGCAACGAGGTCGTCTTTGAGGATCTGCGCAGCGGCAGATGGTGGCGTCAGCGCTGACTTGCCGATCGCCCTTGCGGGTGCCCTGGCGCGATGCCGCCGGCCGTATGCGCGCAACGGGACCGCGCTCGAGCTCCCGAGCGCCGGGGCCCTTGAGCGCCGCGTCAGCCCTGAGCAGCCAGGCCGCGGGGGCCTGCGATGATTCATCCGACAGCGCCGTTGAAGGAGTACTACGACACCCGCGCTCCCGAGTACGACGACTGGTATCTCGGTCGCGGCCGCTTCGCAAACCAGCACCGTCCCGAGTGGGAGGAGGACCTCCGCGCGCTGGTGGCGCTGCTGGCCTGCCTGCCGCCCGCCCGCATCCTCGATGTCGCGTGCGGCACCGGCTACCTGACCCAGCACCTCCGCGGCGAGATCACCGCGCTCGACCAGAGCGAGCGCATGCTCGCAATCGCCGGTGAGCGCCTCCCCGGCGCCACGCTCGTTGGGGCCGACGCGTTGTCGCTCCCGTTCGAGCAGGACTCCTTCGAGCGCGTCTTCACCGCCCACTTCTACGGTCACCTGCAGGAGCCCGAGCGCCGCCGCTTCCTCGACGAGGCACGTCGCGTGGCTCCCGAGCTGATCGTGGTCGACTCGGCGCTTGCCGGTGCGCGCGCACAAGGGCGCAAGAGCGAGGAGTGGCAGGAGCGCGTGCTGAACGACGGCTCGCGCTTCACGGTCTACAAGCGCTACTTCGACGGCGAGCAGCTCGCAGCGGAGCTCGGCGGTGGCAGCGTCCTGCTTGAGAGCCGCTGGTTCGTTGCCGTCTTGTCCCCGCGCCCCTGACAGAGCAGCCGCCTCGGCTGTCGCGTTGACAGGACGCTGCCTGGCGGCAGAACCGCAGCTGCTGTGACTTCCTGACTTTGGCTGCGAGCCTCCCTATCCCCATACGGCGTGGGCAACCTCGGCCACGAGGCGGAGCTTGCGCTCCTGTGCCTCCTCGGTGATTGGGTTGCCGGTCGCGATCGACGCAAAGCCGCACTGGGTGCAGAGCCCAAGCTGCTCATGGGGGAAGAAGCGCGAGGCCTCGTCGATCCGCGCTCGAAGCTCGTCTGGGCTCTCCAGCCGCGCGGTCTTGGTCGACACCAGTCCGAGCACGACCTGCTTGTCATGGGGGGCCCGCGCGAGCGGCTCGAACGAGCCAGCCCGGGGGTTGTCGTACTCGAGCAGGTACGCGTCGAACGCGCTCGTGCGCTTGAACAACTCCTCCGCGATGTAGTCATAGCCGCCGCTTGCCATCCACATCCCGGCGTTGTTGCCGCGACAGAGGTGAATCGCCAGCCGCGGGCCGGAGATCCCCGCGACCATGCCGTTGATCAGCTCGATTCCCTCTGTCAGCATCCGCTCGGCGGGCATGCCCTGCGCCTCGGCCCAATCGCGCACGCGGGGATCGACGAGCGTGGCCAGCTCGGGCGCATCGACCTGCACGTACTCGCAACCGAGCGCGACGAGCTCAGCTATCTCAGCGCGCCCGACCTCCGCGGCGTCGGCGAACATCGCGAAGGGGTCCCGGTAGGCGGCGGTCGAGTAGCGGCGGTGCCAAAGACCGTAGAGCACCAGCGGACTGGGCACCGTGACCTTCAGTGGCCGCCGCGCGCGAGCGCGGGCGTAGCTGTACTCCTCGCACACGAGCGAGCGCTTTCGCCCCAGCTTGGATGTCACCGCCAGGGGCGAGACCCACTCGGTCTGGCCCTCGGGACTCGCCCACGGCATTGCCGTGCCCTCCTCGACCGGCTCGATCCCGGTGACCGTCTCGGTGATCGGTCCCATGAACAAAAACCGCCGCATCTCGCCGTCGCTGACCACATCCACGCCAGCCCCCTCCTGCGTGGCGATCACCTGATCGACCGCCCGATCCTCAATTTGCTTGAACTGCCGAGGGGTGATCTCGCCGCGCTCGAGCGCGGCGCGCGCGTCCTGCAGATACGCGGGTCGAAGCATCGACCCGACGACCTCCGCGCGGAACATCGGCATCTCCTCTCCTCTCATGGTGGCTGAGCGATCGCGACTCTAGCGGCTACGTAAACTCAGGAGTCGATGAGCGCCCCTCCCGCACCACGCGACCCGGGTCGCCTCGCCCTGGGCACTTGGAGCGGCGGGCGCTACATGGGCTTCGGCGAGCCGCTCGAGGACGAGCGCTACCTGGCGCTGATCACGCCCGACGAGAGCATCGACACCGTGATCACGGCCGATGTCTACGGCGGCGGTGAGGCCGACCGGATGCTCGGCCGCGCGCTCGCGGGCGTGAGGCGCGAGGCGGTTTGCGTCGTCGGCGCCGTCGGCCATGACTTCTACGAGGGTGAGCGCGACGGCCCGCGCGGCTTTCCGCGCTTCACCGACCCTCGCCTGCGCGGCGCGGGGGAGTATGCCGCCTACCTGCGGATGGCGACGGAGCGAAGCCTCGAGCGCTTGGGGATCGACCGCTTCGACCTGCTGCTGCTGCACAATCCCGACCGCATCGGCTACACAAGCGAAGCTGTCTGGCAGGGGATGGGGGCGCTGCGCGATGCGGGCCTGACCCGTCTGCTCGGGATCGCTCCTGGCCCCGCCAACGGCTTCACGCTCGATCTGATCGACTGCTTCGAGCGCTTTGGCGAGCTGATCGACTGGGCGATGGTGATCCTCAACCCCCTTGAGCCCTGGCCGGGGGAGCTGTGCCTGCGCGCCGCCGCCCGTCACGACATTCGCGTGATCACGCGCGTGGTCGACTACGGCGGCCTGCTCTTCGACGATCTGCTGCCCTCGACGCCGATGTCCGCACACGATCACCGCCGCTTCAGACCGACTGGCTGGATCGAGTCGGGACGTGAGCGGATTGAGGCGATGCGACCGATTGCCGAGCGGGCGGGCCTGACCATGATCCAGCTGGCGTGCCAGTGGAATCTCGCGCATGAGGCGGTGTGCTGCGCGGTGCCGACGCTGATCCAGGAGGCCGGTCCGCGCGCCCGGGCGGTCGAGGAGAAGCGCGCCGAGCTGGCGGCGCTTCCCGCGCAGCCGTGCCTCAGCGCCGACCAGGTGGCGGCGATTCGCGCGATCGGTGACAACACCGGCTGCATGGCGCTGAAGGGCGCCTCCCTTGCGCACGAGGGCGAGGAGCGTCCTGATCGCTGGGCGCTCGATCAGCGCCTTGCGCAGGTCGCGCGGCGCTGGGGGATCGACCCGGCTCACGACCTGCTCGAGCGGCGCTCTGAGGCCGCCTGAACGGAGCTGCGGGATATCCGCCCCGGGGCTCATCTGCCGCGGTGGCGTCCCCACTCCATGCGAACATATGTTCGCATGGAGTACGTTGAGCTGCACTGCCACTCCGCTTACTCGTTCCTCGACGGCGCTTCGCTGCCCGAGGAGCTGGCCGGCGCCGCGGCGGCGCTCGGCTACGAGGCGCTTGCGCTCACCGACCACAACTCGGTCTCGGGCTCGATGGAGTTCGCGGTCTGCGCGAAGGCGCTCGGGCTGCGGGCGATCCACGGCGCCGAGGTCGATCTTGACGATGGCCGCCACCTGACGCTGCTGGTCGAGGACGAGCTGGGCTGGTCGAACCTCTGCCGGCTGCTGACGCGCGCGCACGCGCGCACGCGCGGACGACCGGGGCCGCCCTCGCAGGTGATGGTTGCACTTGAGGATGTGCTCGCTCACGCTGCGGGGCTCGTCTGCTTGAGCGGCTGCGCGCATCGCGGCGTGCGCGACCAGGCGACGCTCGCGCGGCTGCGGGAGGCCTTCGGCGCCGAGCGGCTGCGGATTGAGCTGCAGCGCCCGTTTCTGTACGGCGACCGTGCCCGCAACCGCCGCCTTGAGCAGCTCGCGCGCCGCCTTGGAGTGGCGTGCGTGGCCACCGGTGACGTTCATGCCCACGCTCGCTCGCGGGCGCCGCTGCAGGACGCGCTCGTGGCGATCCGCCTGCATACCACGCTCGATGCCTCCGAGCCGCTGCGGCGCGGGAACTTCAGTCACGTGCTCGCCCCGCCGCAGGCTATGGCCGCCCGCTTTCCGGAGCATCCCGAGGCGGTGGCGGAGACCGTCCGGCTGGCGGAGCGGCTGCGCTTCGATCTACGCTCCGACCTTGGCTACCGCTACCCCGGCTCCGAGGACCCGACGGCGATGCGCAGGCTCGCGGAGCTCTCGTACGAGCGCCTGCACCAGCGCTATGGCTCCGCGCCGCCGGGGATCCAAGCGAGCGCTCATGCCCGACTCGAGCAGGAGCTTGCGATCATCGACAAGCTCGGGCTGGCCGGCTTCTTCCTCCTGCACCACGACCTGCTTGAGCTGGCGCGCGAGGTTGCAGCCGAGGTGCGCGGTCCGGACTCCGCGCGCGCGCTGCTGCCACCGGGGCGCGGACGCGGCTCGAGCGTCTCCTCAATCGTCTGCTACCTGACCGGCCTCTCGCATATAGATCCGATCGCCAACGAGCTGCTGATCGGACGCTTCCTCAACGACGAGCTGACGGCGCTGCCGGATATCGATCTGGACTTCCCGCGCGATATCCGCGAGGTGCTGATCCCCCGCGTGCATGAGCGCTACGGGCGGGAGCGCTCGGCGCTCGTCGCCGCCTTCCCCACCTACCGCGCGCGCGGCGCGATCCGCGAGTTGGGCAAGGCGCTAGGGCTGCCGCCGGGGGAGCTCGAGCGGGTCGCCCGCGGCAGCGAAGGGTGGGATGCGCGCGAGGTCGCCCGCGACATCGAGGCGGCGTTCGGGGTGAAGCTGGCGGCCGGGGACGCAGCTCGACGAGGAGCGGGCGGGCGCTGGCTGTGGCTTGCGCGGCTGGCGGCCGAGGCGCACGGGCTGCCGCGCCACCTCGCGCAGCATTCGGGCGGGATGATCGTCTCCACCCGCCCGCTCGTCGACTGCTGCCCGATCGTTCCGGCGGCGACCGAGGGCCGCCAGATCGTCCAGTGGGACAAGGACTCCTGTGCGGACGCCGGCTTCCTGAAGATCGACCTGCTCGGACTGGGGATGCTCTCCGCGGTCGAACGGTGCGTCGAGCTGATCGCACGGACGCGGCGGCAGCGAATCGACCTCTCGCGGATCCCCTACGACGATCCGGCCACCTACGAGTGCATCCAGTCTGCCGAGACCACCGGGGTGTTCCAGATCGAGAGCCGCGCGCAGATGCAGTCGCTGCGACGCACTAGGCCCGCGAGCCTGAGGGATCTCACGATCCAGGTGGCAATCGTGCGGCCCGGGCCGATCCAGGGCGGGGCCGTCAACCCGTACATCGAGCGCCGACAGCGTTTGCGCCGGGACCCCCATTACCAGGTTCCCTACGAGCATCCCGCGCTCAAGCCGGTGCTCTCCGAGACGCTCGGGACGATCATCTTTCAAGATCAGGTGCTGGAGGTGGCGATCGCGTTCGCCGGCTTCAGCGTCGGCGAGGCGGAGGGTCTGCGGCGCGCGATGAGCCGCAAGCGCTCGCAAGCGGCGATTGAGGCCTACCATGCGCGCTTCATCGCGGGCGCTCGGCGGCTGCACGGGGTCGACGAGCGCACCGCCGAGCGCGTCTTCCAGATGATTCAGGGCTTCTCCGGCTTTGGCTTCCCCAAGGCGCACGCGGCGGCGTTTGGCCTCCTCGCCTACCAGTCGAGCTGGCTGCGCGTCCACTATCCCGAGGAGTTCCTGTGTTCGCTGCTCAACGAACAGCCGATGGGCTTCTATCCACCCGACGCGCTGATTCATGAGGCGCAGCGACGCGGGATCGAGGTGCGCGCGCCTGATGTCAATGCAAGTGCGGTGGAGTGTGCGCTTGAGCGCGAGGGGGACGCGGAGCGCGCGCTTGAGCGCGGGAGGTGCGCTCCGGCGCATGTGCGGGGGTCTCGATGGAGCGTGCGGATCGGTCTCGGCTATGTGCGCGGGGTGCGCGAGCGCGAGGCGCGCGCGCTGGTCGCCGCCCGCGAGGAGGGGGGAAGGTTCCGCAGCCTCTCCGATCTCGCCTCAAGGGCCGGGGCGGGGACGCCAGCGCTTGAGCTGCTGGCCTGGTCCGGGGCGTGCGATTCGCTGGTAGCCGCAACCCCCTGCTCGCCGCGGCGGCTGGTGCTCTGGCAGCTGGGCATCGCGACACCCGGTCGCAGCGTCCCCGGCGGGGTGCAGCTGGCGCTGCCGCTCGATCTCCCCCCTCCGCCGCCCCTGCGCGAGCTCTCCTCCTGGGAGTCGATGCTGGCCGACTACGCCACCACCGGCCTGACTGCGCGCACGCACCCGATGGCACTGCTGCGGGAGAGGCTCCCCACGGGGACGATCGCCAGCGCGGAGCTGGCGCACCGCAACCATGGCGAGCGCGTGCTGGTGGCCGGCATGGTCGTGGCGCGACAGCGGCCCGGGACTGCTGGCGGGGTGGTCTTCCTGCTGCTCGAAGACGAGTGCGGCACGATCAACCTGATCGTGCCGCCGGGAGTCTATGAACGCCAACGGCTGCTGGTCAGGACCGAGCCGCTGCTGCTGGCGGAGGGGAGCCTCGAGCGGTTCGCCGCCGCCGGCGGGGCGATCAACGTGCTCGTCGAGCGGCTTCGCTCGATTGCCGGTCCGGAGCGAGCGCTCGCCGAGATCAGGGACCTCTCAAAGCTCGACGAGCAGGCGCGTCAGGATCGAGCCCTCGCCAGCCGTGTGGCCGGCGCGGCCCTTGACCCCGAACGCGACCATGTCGCTGCGCAGGCACGGGACTTCCGCGCCGTCGCGCCGCCGGTGCTGAGCTTCGCGTCGGGCAGGCGGCGCTGAAGATCCCCCGCGCGCCTGGCTTTGCCCGCGGTCCCCCGCGCGCCTGGTCCTGCCCGCGGTCCCCCGCGTGCCTGGCTCTGCCCGCAGTTCCCCGCGCGCCTGGTCCTGCCCGCAGTTCCCCGCGCGCCTGGCTCTGCCCGCAGTTCCCCGCGTGCCTGGCCCTGCCCGCAGTCCTACGCGCTGGCAGTGCAGATGGCTTCTATCCGCGGGCGCTGTTAGGATGCCGCCGCTTGCCAGATAGCTGAATTCCCGCGCCGCAAAGGCGGGCTTCCGCCTTGCGGCCTGAGGAAGCGGGGGAACCGTCAGTTATGGGGCGAATCGAGCGCTTGCGCTCGTAGCGCCGCTCTTTCGGCGCGAGCCCGTCAGCTAACCCCGTAAGCACGAGAAAGAGGCGGTGAGATGTCTGAGACAGGTGCATTCATGCCTAAGCGTCGCCAGTCCCGGCAGATGCACCTGACCTTCGGCGACTTCACTTGGGTCGACGCTCCCCGCTCCCCGCGCCGAGGCAGCCGCGCGCGCGACGGCGCTGATCCGGACCGGCTGATCGAGCGAGGTGCGCCCGTTCACGCTGGCGGCTACCCAGAGACGCGGATTGAGCGGCGGATGCGGGCGGAGAGCTTGCCCAGCCGGACCCACGGACAGAGGATCGGCGCCGATCGATCAGTGACCCTGCGGGCGGATGCGGGCTCTGGCCAAGGTGTGGTCCTCGAGGGGCAGGCGGAGCCTGGCCAGGGCCTGCCGCTGCAGTTGGAGGCGCAGCCAGGCCACGGCCTGCCGTTGTCGCTGGAGGCGGAGCCAGGCTTGGATGTGAGTCTCGGATTGAAGCCAGAGCCCGGGTTGAATCGAAGTGCTGCCTTCGAGCCAGAGCCTGGGTTCCCTCTGCCGGATGCACACCCCGCTCGCCGTTCCGCGTCCATCCCCGCTCGCCGCTCCGCACCGCTCGTTGTCGTTCGCTCCTCGCCTGATCGGATCGCCCTGTGGGCGGTGGTGCTCGGTATCGTGCTGCTGCTGATCGCCGCCGCCAGCGCGCACGGGGCGATCCTCCGTGCCGGCTCGGGGAGGGCTGTGCACGTCCGCCCTGCCGCCGGCGCGCAAGCGAGGGTTCTCGCCGGGGCTCCCTGGCCGCCGGTTGGAAGCGGCTGGGGCGCGCGCTGAGCTGAGGCGCCGACTGAGGCCAACGGGCTCCTCTTCGGCCCTCGCCGGCGGATCGATCGCATCGCACCCCCGCGGGCCCATCCAGCGCGCGTGCGGCGAGGGCGGCATCCCATCCGATGTTCCAGCCGTCCGGCCACAAGGACGGCGCGCGTGACGGCGCCGACCCTCTCAGCGACAACTAACCGCTATTGCGCCGCGCGCTGCGCTTGACCGGATCGGCCTGCCGTGCAAAGGTAGGGCAAATTCCCGCATTCTGTGCGTATATGCGTACAAGGAGACCATCTATGCCTACCACCGCAGGGGTCCGATCGGCGCCGATCGAGCTCGAGCGGCGCACGATCGACCATATTCCGAGTGCTCAGCGCCATGGGCGTCCGAACACGCTTTTCACCCTCTGGTTTGCGAGCAACATGCAAGTGACCGGTTTCGCCACCGGGCTGATCGCTGTCTCCTTGGGGCTAGATCTCAAGTGGTCGATCATCGCGATCCTGCTTGGCAACGCTCTCGGCGGATTGTTCATGGCCTACCACTCGGTACAGGGCCCACGGATGGGGGTGGCGCAGATGATCCAAAGCCGGGCCCAGTTCGGCTTTTACGGCGCGATCTTGCCACTGGTGATCGTGATCCTCATGTACCTCGGTTTCTTCATTTCAAGCGCTGTGCTGGGCGGACATGCGATCGCTGGTCTTCTGCACGTCTCCTACACGTGGGGTGTGGTTATCGCCAATGCGGTGACACTGCTCATCACTTGGGTTGGTTACGATCTTTTCCACGCCTATGACCGCGTAGTGTCTCTCCTGTCCGGGCTGCTCTTTCTGGCTGTAATGGTCAAGCTGCTCACACTACTGCCCAGCCACGAGCCCGCCTCGGCGGTCAGTGCGGGAAGCGTGCTACTGGCGATCTCCGTGTACGCATCGTGGCAGATCACCTGGGCGCCGTATGTCTCTGATTACTCACGCTACCTGCCCGCAGACGTGGACTCGCGCCGGGTGTTCTGGTTCACTTACCTGGGTTCCGTATTAGGCGGCTCGGGGGTGATGGTGGCAGGCGCACTGGCCGGCATCGTGGCGATCAAGGCCGCCTCTGCCGATTCCTCCGGCTACATCGCTTCGCTCTTCTCGAGCGTCCGGCCGCTCATGCTCCTGGTCATCTTCCTCGGTGTCGTGGCGGCGAACCTCGAGAACCTCTACGGAGCGTTTCTCACCTTCCTGACAGGCATCTCTCCGAGCGGCTTGTCGGCCTCCGGCCTGCGGCTTCGGATGGCGCTTACGACGATCGGGGCGGTCATCGGCACCGTGGTCGCGATCGAGGCAAGCGCAAACTTCATCACCAATCTGACCGACTTCGTGCTCTTCTTGCTCTACCTGTTGATCCCTTGGACGGCGATCAACCTGACCGATTACTACATTGTGCGCCGCGGGCGCTACCAGATCGAGGAGCTGTTCAAGACAAGGGGCTATTACGGCACGGTCAACTGGTGGGCCCTGTTGATCTATGTAGTTACGATCGGCGTCGAGCTGCCCTTTATGAACTCGTCCTTCTATGAGGGGCCGGTGGCCAAGTCGCTTGGGGGAGGGGACATCGCCTGGCTGATTGGCCTGGCCGTTGCGATTCCCGGGTATGCGCTGGCCGCGCGCCGGTGGCTTGGGTCGCGCGCAGTGCCAGTCGGTGCGACCCAGCAGCAGTCCACGTGAGCGTGCGACCGCGTGGCGGCAGTCGTGAATGTGCGACCGCGGCAGGTGAGGTGAGCGGCGAGCGGCCAGTCGCCTCTTCGGGAGACTTCGCGCAGGAGACGAGGGGCAGCTCGGTCGGCCGGGAAGTGGGCAGCCGTTCGGTGCGCCGCGCGCTCGCTGTCCTCGAGCTGCTTGCCCGCTCCGGGCGTCCCCTCTCGCTCAGCGAGATCGCCGGCGAGCTCCGCTTGGCGAAGTCGAGCGCGCGGGAACTGCTCTTGGCCCTCTCTGACCGCCGTTTTGCCTGCTTGGACGCCAGCGGACGCTATCGGCTGGGCGTCCGTTGCTTCGAGGTGGGCGCAGCCTACGCCCGCGCGATGACGCCAGTGCGGGCAAGCGAGCGGGAGCTCGAGCAGCTGACGAGATGTCTGGGCGTTACCTCCCACTTTGCGGTCCTCGATGGCTCAGAGGTCGTCTATCTGCTGAAGCACGATCCGCCCGGGAGCGGACCGAAGCTTGCGAGCTCGCTTGGCGGCCGGCTGCCAGCTGCGACCACAGCGGTGGGCAAGGCGCAGCTCGCCGAGCGGGCAGACGACCGCGTTGCGACCGGCGCCGCTGGCTTAGACGGCGGGCTCTCCGGCGAGCTCGCCGAGGTCCGCCGCCGCGGCTACGCCGTCGATGAGGGCGAAACTGCCGTTGGCATCCGTTGCGTGGCCGCGCCGGTGTTCGATGCCGCTGGTTGCTGTGGAGCGCTAGGCGTCAGCTGTCTGATCCAAGGCGGCCCCGATGTTGAGACGCTTGAGCGGGCCGTGCGTGCGGCGGCCGAGCGTGCCTCGGCCCGCCTAGGCGGCCGCATCCGGGGGCCGGCATGACCCGCGCAGGCCGCTACGGCGTGGCCGATCCCGTCGTGATCGTCGGCCTCCGCCCAAGTGGCGTGGCCTGGGCGCACGTCGCCCCTGGGCGCTTGCGCCGCTTCAGCTCAATCTTGCCCGCGCCGCTCGCTCCTTTACGAGGCTCAGAAGATCCGGTGATCGCGGGTTTATCGACCTGCGTACAAGGTAGGTAGCGAAGCGAGGCGGTCCATCCAGCCCGCCGCCCGGCTGGCCCACAGGCGGCACGCGGTGGCGGATGGGCGGGGCGGCTCGGTATTCAAGCGAACTGTTGCGCCGGCCCAAAGCCGGAGCTAGACTTATCATCGGTAAGTAGATCGCGAAAGTAAAGGGCTAGGGCGAGTGCATCCTCGCCCGATGCCGTGCGCTCGACCTAAAGACGTGGTGCTCGATATGAAGACTTCGATGAGTAGGTTCCAGATTCACGATGAGCTGACCGCCCCCGAGGGCTCGCTGCAGGTTTTGCGTGGGGCGCTTTCGGGAGGCGGGCAGCTGCCGAACTTCATCGCCGTGCTTGCCGGGTCGCCGGCCGCGCTGCGCGCCTATGCGCGGTTCCGCTCGGAGCTGCGCCACGGCAAGCTACCGCTGGCCACGCTCGAGCGGATTGCGCTGGCGGTCGCTGAGCACTACCACTCGGAGCCGGGGATCGTGCTGCACAGGCGAGCGGCCCGCGCTGCCGGCTTGACCGTCGACGAGATCGCCCTCGCCCGACGGTTCACCTCGAGCGACGCCCGAGAGGCAGCGCTCCTGCGCTACCTGCAGCCGCTGATCGAAGGCTCGACCCCGCCTATGCACCTGCACGAGGAAGCTCGCGAGGCGGGCTGGGAGGACGAGCAGATCCTTGAGGCGATCGCGGCGCTCGCGCTCGAGATGTTCACGGCCATGGTCAACATCGCCGGCGAGGTCCCCGTCGACGGCTCGCAGGAGCAGTCGCGGATGGCGCTTGCCGCGGCCTAGGCGGCCGCGCAGGCGCCTCGCGGGTGCGGCGGTAAGCTTCGCGCGAGCGATGGGTGGCTCACGGGAGCACGGCGAGCGGGATCCCACCGGCGAGCGGCGAGGGGGCGGCTGCTGCCCCTTCTACCACGAGGCGGTGGAGCTCGTGGGGCGCCGCTGGACCGGAGCGATCCTGCGCGTGTTGATGGACGGACCGCTGCGCTTCTCCGAGGTGGCCCAGGCGGTTCCTGAGCTGTCGGACCGCCTGCTGTCCGAGCGGATGAAGGAGCTCGAGAGGCGTGGGATCGTCAAGCGCACGGTCTACCCTGGGCCACCGCTGCGGGTCGAATACGAGCTCTCGCGCATGGGGCAGGAGCTCGAGCCGGCGCTGACCGAGCTCGAACGCTGGGCGCAGCGGTGGCTGGCGCGTCGCTCGCGGGCGACTGCGTAAGGGCAACCCGCCCGCTTTGTCGGGTGCGGGACGCACCGCATCGGCGTCGGAGCGCAGAGGGCACCGCGGCTGCCAGGCGACGGCGACAAGCAGCCAGCGCGGGTAACGTACGCGCGCAATGATGGACGAGCGACCGCGGAGCCCAGAGGATGTGCTGGCGCTGGTCGAGGAGCGCGAGATCCGCTTCGTGCGCCTCTGGTTCACCGACATCCTCGGGCAGCTGAAGTCCTTCTCGATCAACGCGACCGAGCTTGAGGACGCGTTCGAGGGCGGGATGGGCTTCGACGGCTCCTCAATCACCGGCTTCAACGCGATCGAGGAGTCCGACATGATCGCCCAGCCCGACCCGGCGACGTTTGCGGTGCTGCCGTGGCGGCCCCAGGAGGCGGGCGTGGCGCGCATGTTCTGCGACATCCTCACCCCTGAGCGCACCCCCTACGAGGGCGATCCACGGCACGTGCTGCGACGAGCGCTCCAGCGCGCTGAGGCGATGGGCTTCGACCACTTCTACGTGGGCCCGGAGCTTGAGTACTTCTATTTCAAGAGCTCCAACTCCACCGAGGTGCTCGACGAGGGCGGCTACTTCGACCTCACCACGCTCGACGCCGGCTCCGACCTGCGCCGCGAGACGATTCTCGCCCTCGAGCAGCTGGGGATTCACACCGAGTACGCCCATCACGAGGTCGGCCCAAGCCAGCATGAGATCGACATGCGCTACGCCGACGCGCTGAAGATGGCCGACGACTGCATGACCTACCGGATCACGGTCAAGGAGTACGCGCTCAAGTACGGCTTGCATGCGACGTTCATGCCCAAGCCGCTGTTCGGTCGCAACGGCTCCGGCATGCACACTCATCAGTCGCTCTTCCGCGGCGAGCGCAACGCCTTCTACGACCCCGACGATCAGTACTTCCTCTCGGATGTGGGCAAGGCCTTCATCGCCGGGCAACTGCGCCACGCACGCGAGATCTGCTCGATCTTCGCCCAATGGGTCAACTCCTACAAGCGGCTTGTGCCCGGCTACGAGGCGCCGGTCTACGTGGCCTGGTCGCGACGCAACCGCTCCGCGCTCGTACGGGTGCCGCTCTACCACCCTGGCAAGGAGCGGGCCACGCGCATGGAGCTGCGCTGCCCCGATCCCGCTTGCAACCCGTACCTGACCTTCGCCGTGCTGCTGCAGGCGGGTCTCGAGGGGATCGAGCACGGCTACGAGCTGCCCGATCCGATGGAGAAGAATCTCTATCACCTCTCGCCGGAGGAGCGGCGGCGGCTTGGGATCGAGCAGCTGCCAGAGACGCTCGGGGAGGCGATCGAGCTGACGGCCCAGTCAGAGCTGGTGCTGCGGACGCTCGGGGAGCATATGTTCAACCGCTACGTTGAGATCAAGCGCCAGGAGTGGGAGGACTACCGGGTGCAGGTGACGCCCTGGGAGCTTGAGCGCTACCTGCCGGTGCTCTGAGCTTGCTCGTGACGCTCCGGGCGGCGTGCCCCGATGGGAGCGTCCGATCAGGCGCCGGCGATCACCACACCGCTTGCCAGCTGCCCGCTTGGGTCCAGCTGCAGACTGATCTGAAGCGTCAGCGCGCGCCCGCCGGGGCCGTTCAGCGACGCGCGGATATCGGTGCCGTTGAGCGATGTGATCGCCCCGCTGTAGAGGTGAGGCGCTGAGGCCGTTCCCAGCGTGACGGCGCTGCTCGTCATGTTCACGCCCCCGCCGGGGATCGCCTCGCCCAAGATCGCGACGCGAAGCTGGCTCAACCGCTCCCCTTCGATATTCAACAGCAGCTGAACACGGGCGCCGCCAGCCGCATCGACAAGCTGGCGCACCCTTCCGCGCACCGGCGCGCGGAAGGAGATCTGACCGCCGCCGCTGTCATTTTCCTCACCGTTGCCCTCGCCTGCGCTCAGCGAGCCACCGGCCCCTGCCTGATCTGAGCCGGTCCGCCTAGCGCTCCCGGCCGCAGCGGCGAGCGTCGCTCCGTGCGCTTTGGCAAGCACCGACGCAGGGGTGCCGGCCCGCTTCGCCCAGCCTGGCGCCAGCGGGCCGCCGGGCAGCCACACGAGCAACCCAATCGGAAGCGCGGCCGCCGCCGACAGCGCGCCAACGCGGATGCCCAGCTGCCGAGGCCAGCCATCCGCGACCCGCATCGCGACCGCGGCGAGCACCACGAGCACGCAGACGGCCACGAGCGCCAGCATCCAGCCAGCCTTTGCGTCGCTGCCTGTGCCGAGCGCGTGCACGAGCGCCGCCGGCCACGAGGCATAGGCAAGCCAATGGATCGCGCGCCAGGCGCGCTGCCCGATGCGGTGGCGGATCAGGCTTGTCAGCACGACCGCGGCGGCGATGTCGCAGGAGAGCGCCCCGAGCCCCAGCCAGAAGGGGCGGTAGGCCGAGATGAACGGCACGATCGCGTCCGTCAAGCGGATCGGTGCGAACGGGTCGAGCACCGAGGTGAGCACGTGGAGGGCGAGGAATGCGACCGCCAGCAGCGCAGCATTGCGGTGCACGAGCTCGAGCGCGAATCGCGGCACCCCGCCGAGCTGAACGCGCCGGACGTTGAGCACGCCGAGCGCCACCACGATCGTCAACAGCAGCAGCGTCACCACTCCGGTTCCCCGTGTGAGGAACCAGAGCGCGGTGTCCGAGCCCAGCGGCAGCGCTCGCAGTGCGCCGCCGCTGGCAAACGGCGGCAGCGCTGGGCTCATGAACCGCCCGAGACGACCGCGCTCGGCGATGGTGCGGCTGGCGTCGGGGCGCTTGCGGCGCCGACCGCGCTCCCGCCTCCGCCAACTGTGCTAGTGGCGCTGGCGCTCGCGGCGGCGGAGCTTGCGCCGTTGACGGTCGCGCGCTTGGCTGAAACCGCCTCCGAGGTCCGGCGCACGCTGTGGAAGGCATGGTCGGCCAGCAGCGCGACCCCGCCGGTGATGGCGATCGCCCCGGCAAGCAGCCAACGATTGACGCGAGCCACCAGCTCGAAGCCATACTCGCGGAGATTGACCTTCTGGCGTACTGTTGCGCGATCCATCCCGCGCGCCACGCGGTTGCTGTTCATCGTCACTGCGGAAGTGTTCACGCCGGCGCGAAGAACAGCGTAAGCGCAGGCTTAGAGTCCTGCTAGAGCTGCTCCCTGAGAGTTCCTCTATGTGAGCTGCGTCAGCGTGACCTGCCCCCGACCTCGTCGGCCCGCCCGCTGCCACCCCGTACCCCTGCCGTCGGGTCGGTCACCGCCGCATCGATCAGCGCCGCGTACCCCGCTCCGCGGGGATCGCCTGCTGCTCAAGTTGGGCGCGGCGGAGATCCTCGACGCTACCTCGCTCCGCGGGGCTCGCCTACTGCGTCCGATCGAGCTGAGTCCGCAGCTCCTCCGCGCTGAAGACCGGCGCCCGGCAGGCGAACCGCTCGCACACGTAGGCGGCCGCCCCGCCCGGACCGGCCGTGCGTCCCTCGAGCAGCGGCACGCGCACCTCACCGTTGCGCTGGCCATGCTCAGCCGGGTCGCTGCCTGCCAGCACCAGGTGCGGACGGAAGCGCTCGCGGGCAGTGCGCGCCAGCGCTGCGGCAGGCTCGCCGGAGCCAGCGATTGCGACCTCGCTCACCGCGGCGAGGCTGAAATCGGCCGCCGCCAGCAGGTGCGAGAACGCGTGCGGGTGGCGGCAGGCGAGCGGGCCCAGGAGACGTAGCACGTCGAGCGCGTGCTCCTCGTAGCGTGTCTCGCCGCTCAGGCGCGCCAGCCGCAGCAGCCCGAACGCTGCCGCCGAGCTGCCCGACGGGATCGGCGAGTCCTCGAGGTCCTTGCGGCGGACCAGCAGCGGCTCGTGGTCGGAGGCGGTCGCGAAGAAGCCTCCCCGCTCCCGGTCGGCGAAGCGCTCGATGATGCCCTCCGCCAGCGCTACGGCATGCTCGTACCAACGGGTCTCGAAGGTCGCCTCGTAGAGAGTAAGCAGGGCCTCGAGGGTGTACGCGTGGTCCTCCAGGTAGCCCCTCAGCCGCGCGCGGCCATCCTTCCAGCTGCGCAGCATTCGCCCCGGTCCCTCGCTCAGCTCGCCAAGCAGGAACTCTGCGCACTGGCGCGCGGCGGCCACGTAGGGCGGGTGCGGCAGCGCCGCGCCGGCGTCGGCAAGCGCGGCGATCATCAGGGCGTTCCATGAAGTCAGACGCTTGTCGTCCAACCCTGGCCGCACACGGCGCTCACGGGCGGCGAACAAGCGCGCCCGGATCTCCGCGAGACGGTCGGGGATGGGCCCACGCGCCTGCAGTACGTTCAGGCCCGGCTCGAAGTTGCCCTCCTCGGTCGCGCCGAAGTAGGCGAGCGCCGGCTCGGCCAGCTCACGCCCCAACACCTCGCGCAGCTCCGCTGCGCTCCAGACATAGAACTTGCCCTCGACGCCCTCGGAGTCGGCGTCCAGCGCCGCGCAGAACCCTCCCTCAGGGCCGCGCAGCTCGCGCAGCGCGAAGTCGAGCGTCCCCGTACACGCCTCGCGCAACCGCGCCTCGCCGGACACCAGCCAGCCGTGGAGGTAGGCGCGCGCGAGCAGCGCGTTGTCATAGAGCATCTTCTCGAAGTGCGGCACCATCCAGCGCGAGTCGACCGAGTAGCGGTGGAAGCCTCCGCCGAGCTGGTCGTGGATCCCGCCTGCGGCCATCGCCCGTAGCGAGCCGAGCGACATGGCACGTTCGCCGCGCGCCAGCAGCAGCTCGATCGTCTGCGCGGCGGGAAACTTGGGCGCGCGCCCCCAGCCGCCGTTGCGCTCGTCGTAGCCGGCTGCAAGCGCGGCCACGGCCTCCTCGAGCTGGGCGGCGCTGATCGGCTCGGCTGCCGGCTCGAGCCGCGCTGTGGCGCTCAGCGCATCGATCATGCGCCCCGACTGCGCGAGGATCTCCTCGCGCCTTGTCTCCCACGCCTCGGAGACAGCTAGCAGCACTTGACGCCAGCTCGGCATCCCGTGTTGGGGGTGGGCTGGGAAGTACGTGCCGGCATAGAAGGGGACCCCGTCGGGCGTGAGAAAGACGTTCAGCGGCCAGCCCCCCTGGCCGGTCATCGCCTGGCAGGCCTCCATGTAGATCGCATCGACGTCCGGACGCTCCTCGCGGTCCACCTTCACGCACACGAAGCGCTCGTTCATCAGCTGCGCGGTCGCCTCGTCCTCGAAGGATTCGCGCTCCATCACGTGGCACCAGTGACAGGCGGAGTAGCCGATCGAGACCAGCAGCGGGCGCTGCTCCGCGCGCGCCCGGGCGAGCGCATCCTCCCCCCATGGGTACCAGTCGACGGGGTTGTCCTTGTGTTGGAGCAGGTACGGCGAGGTCTCGCCGGCGAGGCGGTTGGCCATCCCCCCAGGGTAGCCAGGACGCGCGCCTGCGGGAGGGGCCACCTTCGCCGGCAGGCGTTGCGCCTTGGCCGCTCACGCTGGCGCAGTGCGCGATTCGCTCTCTCGCAATACGCTTGCAGCGCTCGAGCACGCGACGGGAAGGAGGTCCCTTGTCAGCCCACCGCCAGCCGGTCACCGCTACAGACGCCCCGGAGGCCGTCGGCCCCTACGTGCACGCTGTGCGCGTCGGCAATCTGCTGTTCTGCTCGGGCCAGATCCCTCTCGACCCGCGCACTGGCGAGATCGTCGGTGGCAGCGCGGGCGATCAGGCCGGGCGCTGTCTCGAGAACCTCGCCGCGGTCTGCAACGCCGCGGGGGCGACGCTCGGGGATGCGGTCAAGCTGACCGTGTACCTGACGGACATGTCGACGTTTGCCGAGGTCAACGAGGTCTACGCCTCGTTCTTCGAATCGGATCCGCCGGCCCGCGTCGCGGTTGGCGTGGCGGCGTTGCCGCGAGGGGCGAAGGTCGAGATCGACGCCGTGGTGGCGCTGCCCGATTGATGCCGATGGCAGCAAGACCGGCGGCGCGCCGGCGAGCGGCGAAGGGCGCTTTGGCCCCATGAGCGGCGACGATCGCCCGGCCCCCGCGCGCGGCGATGATCGCCCGGCCGCCGCGCGCGGCGAGGCGCGCCTCCGCGAGGGCGTCCCGCGGATCGGCCTCGAGCAGATCCGCGCGGCGGCTCGCGCAGGCGAGGGCGTGGTGCGTCGGACGCCGGTGCTCTCGACCCGCACGCTCTCCGAGCGCGCCGGTGGGACCGTGGTCCTGAAGGCTGAGAACCTGCAGCGAACTGGTTCGTTCAAGCTCCGCGGCGCGCTCGCGAAGATCGCCTCGCTCGGCCCGGACTGTGGGCGGGGGGTGACCACCGGAAGCGCCGGGAACCATGCGCAGGCGGTCGCCTACGCGGCGCGCGCCCGCGGGATCCCGTGCGAGGTGTTCATGCCCGAGGGCGCTCCGAGCGCAAAGATCGACGCGGCCACAGCGCTGGGGGCCATCGTGCATCTTGGCGGCGCGAGCGTCGACGAGGCGCTCGCCGCCGCGCGCGAGCGCGCCGAGCAGACCGGCGCGGCGTTCGTGCATGCGTTCGACGACCCGATGGTGGTCGCCGGGCAGGGGAGCGTGGGGCTTGAGCTGCTTGACCAGGTCGAGGATCTGGCGCAGGTGATAGTTCCCGTCGGCGGCGGCGGGTTGGCGAGCGGGATCGCAATCGCGATCAAGTCGGTGCGGCCCTCGGTGCGGGTGATCGGCATCCAGGTCGAGACGGTCGCGCCGTTTCCGGCCTCGCTCGAGGCCGGTCATCCGGTGCCGGTCTCGGCGGCCGTGACCATCGCAGACGGGATCGCGATCAAGCGCCCCGGCGAGCTGACGCTGTCGTTGATCGCGCAGTGGGTCGACGAGCTCATGGTGGTGGCTGAGGACGATGTCGCCGAGGCGATGGTGTTCCTGCTCGAGCGGGCGAAGCTCGTCGTCGAGGGGGCGGGCGCGGTTGGGGTGGCCGCGCTGCTGTCCGGCCGCGCGCGGGCAAGCAGCGCAGGCACCACGGCCGTCGTGCTCTCCGGCGGCAACGTTGGCGCGGGGCTGCTTGCTGAGGTCACCCGCCGCCACGAGACGCAGGCCGGCAGACGGCTGGTGCTGCTGGCAACGATCTCTGATCGCCCCGGGGCGCTGGCGGCCCTCCTCTCACTGGTTGCGGACCGGGGCGCGAACCTGCTCGACGTACAGCACATCCGTGAGGGCGTGGACCTGCACATCCGCGAGACGGCTGTGCAGCTCGTGCTGGAGACCCGTGGGCAGCGGCATGCACGGGAGGTGACCGAGGCTGTGCGGGCCGCGGGGTATCTCGAGCCACGGTTCCCGCACTAGGGTCCAGCGCCCGCCGCCTGCGGCTTTGCTCGCCGCTGGCCTGCTGGCTTGATCCGCTGCCTTTGGCCCGCCGCCCTCCCGCGCCTGTGGCGTTGCGAGACTCAGCCGCAGGCGAGAGCCCGCTCGCGCGCGGCCTCGACGAGCGTCGCCACGACCGGGCTTGAGACATCGGCCTCCGGATGCCACTGAACGCCCAGCACGTAGGTGCGCCCGGGCGCCTCGATCGCCTCGGGCAGCCCATCGAGCTTACAGCGCCCGGTGATCTGAAGCCCCTCCCCAAGCCGATCGATCGCCTGGTGGTGATGCGAGCAGGCAACGTGCAGCTCTTCGCCTGCGACGGCGGCGGCGAGCGAACCCGGCTCAAGCCGAACCTCGTGCTCGGAGCCAACGAAGCTTCCGAGGTTGCGGCGATGCTCGTTATGCCCGAGTAGCTCAGGCAGGTCCTGGTGCAGGGTTCCCCCGAGCGCCACGTTGATCACCTGCATCCCGCGGCAGATGCCGAGCAGGGGCGTGTCCAGCTCGATCGCCCGGCGCGCGAGCGCGAGCTCGGCGCGGTCGCGCTCCACCACCACCCCGCTCGTCAGCGGATGGCGTGGCGCTCCGTAGAGGGAGGGGTCGATGTCGCCGCCGCCGGCCAGCATCAGCGCGTCGAGGCGCTCGAGGATCTCGTCTGGATCGGCTGCCAGGCGCTCGTCCGGGGGGATCATCACGACCAGCGCGCCGGCGTGCTGGAGCGCTTCGACGTAAGAGAACGGCGTAAGCGCGCACGGCACATCCCAGACGCCGAAACGCGCCTGTTCGAGCGCGGTCGGCACGCCGATCACGGGACGTGGCTCGCTCATAGCATTGAGGCTAGCGAGGGGACGGCATCCGCAGCAGCGCTCGTCGGACCTTGCCGCTCGCCGTCTTCGGCAGCTCGCGCGCAAACTCCACGATGCGCGGGTACTTATACGGCGCGGTCCGCCGCTTGACGTGCTCCTGCAGCTCCGCGGCGAGGGGCTCGTCCGGCGCGTGACCCTCGCGCAGGACGACGACTGCCTTGACGACCGCGCCGCGCTCCTCGTCGGGGACGCCGACCACTGCAGCCTCCGCAACCGCCGGATGCGAGATGAGCGCCGACTCCACCTCGAACGGCCCGATCCGATAGCCGGCGGAGATGATCAAATCGTCAGCTCGCCCCTCGAAGTAGAGGTAGCCATCTTGATCCTGGTGCACACAGTCGCCGGTGTGCCACGGCTCATCCTCGGGCGCCGCCTCCGACCCCTGGCGCTGCTGGCGGAGGCCGGCGATGCCAGCGCCGCTCTCGATCGGCTCTGCCCGGCTCGGCAGGTACGACACGAAGAAGGTGGGGTCGCTGCGGGGGTCGCTCAGCACAAGCTCGCCGTCCTGCACGGTCAATCGCACGCCCGGCAGCGGCAGCCCCATCGAGCCGGGCCGAGCTGGGCGTCCGGGAGGGTTGGCGGTCAGCTGGCCAGTCTCAGTCTGGCCGTAGCCATCGCGGATGTCGAGGCCGAGCTCCTCACGGAAGGTTGCGAGCACTTCCGGGTTGAGCGCCTCGCCGGCTGCGACCAGCGCACGCAGCGCCGGCAGCGGCTGCAGCGTCTGGCGCTTGGCGATCACGCGGTACTCGGTCGGCGCCATGCAGAGCACGTTGACCCGTTCGGAGGCGAGAATCTCGAGCCTCTGCGCGGGGTCGAAGCGCGCGTCGTGCAGAAGGGCCGCAGCGCCGCGCAGCCACGGCGCGATAAAGGCGTTGCGGGCCGACTTCGACCAGCCGCTCGCAGCCGTGCACCAGACGAGCTCGCCGGGGCGCGCGTCGAGCCAGTGCTCGGCCTGAAGACGCTGGCCGGACAGGTAACGTTGGCCGTGGACGATCCCCTTCGGCTCGCCGGTGGTGCCGCTTGTAAAGACGATCAGGCACGGCTCGCGGGGATGTAGCTCAACCGCAGGCGCGGGCTCGGCGGCGAAGAGCGTCGGATCGGGGATCGTCAGCACGGGGCACAGGGGCCGCGCCGCCTCGAGCTCCGCGCGGTTCCGCTCGTCTGCGAGGATCAGGCTCGGGTGGGCCGCCGCCAACCGCAACCGCAAATCTCCGGCGCGCAGTTGCTCGTTGCACGGGAGGGCTACCGCCCCGATGCGAAAGCATGCGAGCAGGGTCAGCGCCCACTCGGGGCGGTTGCCGATCAGCGTCATCACGACGTCACCGCGCCGCACACCATGGCGCTGCAGCGTCCCGGCGAGTCGCGCGCCAAGCTCGGAGACCTCGCCAAACGTGTACTCACGTCGCGCGCCATCGCGCGTGAGCTCGACTAGCGCGCGCCGCTCCGGCGGCGCTCGATCGACCACATCGCGCGCGAAGTTCATTGATCCGGCAGTCTGCCAGCAGCTCCCGGCTCCTGGCCCCAAAGCGCCTCCGGAGGGACAGGCCACCAGCTCCCTTGGCTGGACTCAAGCGGCAACTGGGGCCAGCCCGGGTGCGTGTTGGTCGCCGGCTGGTCGCCTCGCGCCGCTGTGGATCGTCTTGCGGGGCACCGCGGGCTGTGTCCCCAAGCGCGTCCGGACTGTGTCGCCAAGCGCGTCCGGGCTGTGTCCCCAAGCGCGTCCAGGATCGCGGTTGGCGGGTGCAGTGGGCCCTGGCCTCTGGTGCCTTGGATCGCTTGGCGGGTGCAGTGGGCCCTGGCCTCTGGTGCCTTGGATCGCTTGGCGGGTGCCGACGGCTCTGGCCCCCAGGATCCATCGATCGTGCCCGGTTGCTCGTCAGGCGCCCAGCTCTCGCCGGCGACGGGCGAGGATCTGCGCGAGCAGACCCGCGAACCGCTCGGTCTGGTCGTTGAGGTGGCGCCTGGTCAGGCGCACCGTGACAACCCCTGCGGTGGCGAGCAGCACCGTGTCGCGTTCTCGGTTTGCCTCAAACGAGGCGCGGCTGCGGTGGAAGCGCCAGCCGTCCAGCTCGACTGCGACCCGCTCGTGTTCAAACCAGGCGTCGACCTCGACGCCGCAGACGACCACGTTGATCGTCGGCCGCGGCAGCCCGTGGCGCTGGCACCACGCGGGGAAGTCATCCTCCCAATCGGAGCGCGTTGGTCCGCCGTCGCGGCCCGCAAGCTCGCGTACCAGCGCAGCGGCCGGATGGCGTGGATGACGCGCACAGACCTCGACGAGCTGGCCCTCGAACAGGTAGGGGGTGAGGAGCGCCTCGTTGAGGGTGCGCTCGAGCCGCCCATGCAGCTGGAGTTGACGCGCGCAATCGAGCATCGTCCGGGCCGGCGAGGTCGTGCGGATGCCGAGCTGGGTGGTGAGCTCGCGCGGTCCGAACCAGCTCACCTTGTGCACATCGATGCCGGTGGGACGGCGGTCGTGGACGCTTGAGACCTGCGGCGTCTGCGGCCAGCGGTTGCTGAAGCCCCACAACGCCAGCGCCGAGAAGTGGCTGAGCGCTGCGCCCTCGCCGCAGGCGAGCACGGCCGCGTTGGCGAGCTCGAGCGGGCCGCCGGGCGGTCGGCCGATCGCGTAAACCCCGCGGAACACGCGGTGCATCCGGCCCGAGCGCAGACGATGCGCGACTGCGCCCGGACTCAGCCCGAACGCCTGCAGCTGCGCGCGGGTGACGTTTCCGTGCTGCCGGGCGGCGAGCCGGGCGATCCGCGCGTCGGTTGGTGCGCCGGAGGGCACAGCCCTCGCCTTTGGCACGTCTGTTGGTGCGGCGCGGGCCGCGGCCCTCGCCTTTGGCACGTCTGTTGGCGCGGCGCGGGCCACGGCCCTCGCCGCAGGCGTCTCGCCTCTCCACGAACGCGGCTCACGTGACGTCCGGGGGCCTCTCCGCCGGGGACTACTTGGAAGTTTTGGTTGTCCTACAACACTTTCTTCCAAACCCGCCCTCCCAGATCGTCAAAGGGGTGAGGCCAGGCGCACACGCCCGGCCGCGCGCACCGAGTCTGCGCCCCTGGGCTTCCCGGTGCCCAGGCCGATCGCGTGCGGCCACCAGGCCGGTCGCGTGCGGCCACCCGGTCGATCGCGTGCGGCCACCCGGTCGATCGCGTGCGGCCACCCGGTCGATCGCGTGCGGCGCCCAGGTCGATCGCGTGCGGCGCCCAGGCCGATCGCGTGCGGCGCCCAGGTCGATCGCGTGCGGCCACCAGGTCGGTCGCGTGCAATGTGTGCAAGCTCGAGCCGCTGCCGCGGCCACGGCTTTCTGGACGCCCGTCCCACCGCCCCCGAAGGCCGCGCCACCGCCCCCGAAGACCCGCCACCGGCCCCAACACCGCGCCACAGGCCTCCAAGGCCGCCCACCAGGTTCCCGAACCGCGCGCAGCGAGAGCTCCCAACCCGCATCCTTCCGAGGGTTGCACCCCCGGCTGCCGACGTGCGCACCTTTGCGCAGAGGTTTTACGTATCCTGCTGCGCCATGGCGCTGCCGGCGCTCGAGCTCTCCGACGAGCAGAAGGCGATCACCGAGATGGTTCGCCGCTTTGCGGATGAG